>ERZ1673744.20-NODE-20-length-241494-cov-30.340645_pt1 | contig 241494 bp, 195 predicted proteins | sample MGYA00580207_ERZ1673744 | MGnify/ENA primary metagenome ERZ1673744 (study PRJEB41218, sample SAMN15661751) | gut metagenome | host: Homo sapiens | place: Canada: London | collected 2015-08-20/2019-03-30 | study: EMG produced TPA metagenomics assembly of... | reverse complement strand
CCCGCTTCCCGCGGCAAAAATTAAAGCTGTTGATAAAAAATTCAAGTGAGTTGATAAGTGGTACGCCGCCCGCTCTTCCGTCCTTCGCATCAGCCCTCATCGACCCCGTATCCGTCCTGGCAGCCTTTCTCTCCCTGCACCAGCCGCCCTGCACGCCTCGTTCCAGCTCCGGCGCCCGTTTTCGCATTCCGCATCGACCGCCTCATGCCCGGCATTTCTCCCCGACAGCCGTTCAGATTTTCCCTTTCAGGTACTTATAGGTATATCCCTTCGCCTTTTTGACAATCTCCTCGGGCGTACCCTCGGCAACAATCCGTCCGCCGCCGTCGCCGCCCTCCGGCCCCATGTCGATAATATAGTCCGCAACCTTAATGACATCCAGATTATGCTCAATGACAATTACCGTATTTCCCTGGTCAACCAAAGCCTGCAACACTTTCAACAGCTTGTTGATGTCCTCAAAATGCAGCCCGGTCGTCGGCTCGTCGAGAATATAAACTGTCTTGCCCGTCGCCCGTTTGGACAGTTCTTTGGAAAGCTTGATGCGTTGCGCCTCGCCGCCGGAAAGCGTCGTCGCCGCCTGCCCGAGACGGATATACCCCAGCCCGACTTTCTGCAGCAGTTCCAGCCGCGATTTGATTGCCGGAATGCTGTCAAAAAATTCATGCGCCTCGTCTACCGTCATATCCAGCACGTCGGCAATCGACTTGCCCTTGTAGGTAACTTCCAGCGTTTCGCGGTTAAAGCGTTTGCCGTGGCACTGTTCGCATTCGACATACACATCAGGCAGAAAGTTCATCTCAATCTTCGTTACCCCGTCGCCTTTGCACGCTTCGCAGCGCCCGCCCGCAACGTTAAACGAAAACCGCCCCGCCTGATACCCGCGCGCCTTGGACAGCGGCAGCTCCGCATACCAGTCGCGGATATAGGTAAACAGCCCGGTGTACGTCGCCGGGTTGGAACGCGGCGTCCGCCCGATAGGCGACTGGTCGATGTCAATCACCTTGTCGACATTCTCCAGCCCGATAAGTTTGTCGTATGCGCCCGTCGGCTCGCGCGACCCGTTCAGCTCCTTGTTCAGCGCCTTGTACAGCGTCTCCAGCACCAGCGACGACTTGCCGCCGCCAGAAACCCCGGTAACCAGCGTCAGCGTGCCGAGCGGGATTTTCATCTTCACGTTCTTAAGATTGTGCGTCTTCGCCCCGGTCAGCTCCAGAAACTTGCCGTTGCCCTTGCGCCGTTTGCGCGGCACCGCGATTTCCTTCTGCCCGTTCAGATACTGCGCCGTCAGGCTGTCCTTGCTCGCCAGCACGTCCGCCACCGTTCCCGCCGCGACGACGCTGCCGCCGAGCTCGCCCGCGCCCGGCCCCATATCGACCAAAAAGTCTGCCGCACGGATGGCGTCTTCATCGTGCTCAACCACAATCACCGTGTTGCCGATGTCGCGCAGCCGGTTCAGCGTCTCCAGCAGCCGGTCATTGTCACGCTGGTGCAGCCCGATTGACGGTTCGTCCAGCACATACAGCACGCCCGTCAGCCCCGACCCGATTTGCGACGCCAGCCTGATACGCTGCGATTCGCCGCCGGAAAGCCCGCCCGACTGCCGCGACAGCGTCAGGTAGTCCAGCCCCACATTGTTCAAAAACTGCAGCCGGTCGATAATCTCCTTTAATATCTTGTGCGCAATCTGCTGCTTCTGCGGGCTCAGTTGTTCTTCCACCCCGGCAAACCACTTCAGCGCCTCTTTGATGGAAAGGTCGGAAACTTCCATAATATCCTTGCCGCAAACCTTGACCGCCAGCGCCTCGGGCTTCAGCCGCTTGCCGTTGCAGAAAGTGCACGGCGCCGCCGACTGGTAATGCGACAGCTCCTCGCGCGACGCCGCCGAGTCTGTTTCCAGAAACCGCCGTTCCATATTCGGAATCACGCCCTCAAACGGCTTGTCCGACACAAACGTCGAATAATACAGAGGCACGCACACGTTGCCCGAACCGTAAAGGATGATTTTCTTCGCCTCTTCCGGCAGGTCTTTCCACGGCGTGTCCTGCGAGATGTGCAGAAAGTCGCACAGCGAAATCAGCGTCTGCTTATAAAACGCCGACTTAAACCCGTACCACGGCGCAATCGCCCCCTGCGCAATCGACCGCCCCTCGTTCGGCACCACCAGCTTTTCGTCCATATACAGCCGTGCCCCCAGCCCGTCGCAATGTGGGCACGCCCCCTGCGGATTGTTGAACGAAAACAGCCGCGGCTCGATTTCCTCAATCGTAAAACCCGACACCGGACAAGCATATTTCGCCGAAAACGTCAGCCGGTTCCCCGCCGCGCCTCCGACACCGGCTCCGCCCGCCGCGCCGTTTCCTCCCGTACCGTTCGTTCCCGCCGCATCCGAACCATCTCCGGCCGCTGCCCCTGTCAGGCCTGCGCCGTTTCCGCCCGCTGCTCCCGCCAGTCCGGTTCCGCCCGCGCCGTCCACATACAAAATGCCGTCGCCGATTTTCAGCGCCGTTTCTACCGACTGCGCCACGCGCTCCGCCATCTCCTCGCCCTTGACCACCAGACGGTCGACCACGACCTCAATGTCGTGCTTAATGTTTTTTTCCAGCGCCGGCGCGTCTTCAAGGTCATAGACCTCGCCGTCAATCTTGACGCGCTGAAACCCCTGCTTCAGCAGCCCGTCCAGTTCTTTCTTAAATTCCCCTTTGCGCTGCCGCACCATCGGCGCCACCAGCATAATCTTGGTACCGGCCGGCAGCGACAGGATTTTATCCACCATCTGGCTCACCGTCTGCGCCTCAATCGGCAGCCCCGTCGCCGGCGAATACGGCGTCCCCGCGCGTGCCCACAACAGGCGCATATAGTCGTAAATCTCGGTAATCGTCCCCACCGTCGAGCGCGGATTGTGCGAGGTCGTTTTCTGCTCAATCGAAATCGCCGGCGCCAGCCCTTCTATGGAATCAACGTCCGGCTTTTTCATCAGGTCAAGGAACTGCCGCGCATAAGCGGAAAGGCTCTCGACGTAACGCCGCTGCCCCTCGGCATAAATCGTGTCAAACGCCAGCGACGACTTGCCCGACCCCGACAGCCCGGTAATCACCGTCAGCTGGTTTTTCGGAATGGAAATGTTGACGTTTTTGAGATTATGCTCCCGCGCCCCTTTGATTTCGATATATTTGCTCTCTGCCATCGTTCCCTCTCTAATGCCTGATGCCTGCCGCTGCCTGATGCCTGCGCACCTTGTTTCGGCAGCCCCTGCGCACCCGCGCCGGTTTGCCGCTGCCGGCCACCCACCCCGGTGTCCTCCGTTTCGGCAGCCCCTGCGCGCCCGCGCCGGTTCGCCGCTGCCGGTTTCCGGCCTTTTCTTTCCTCGGTTCGCCCATGCCGGACAATCCCGCGCTCCCCGCTCCGAAAAATCTTGATATACCACTTTTGTTCTTTTTGCAAGCACTTTTTTAAGCTATATGTTAAAACTTTAAGACGCCTTTCCCTTCCCGGCCTTTACCAAATATTAACCCGGCCCCGCTATTCTGAATGCAAATCAATTGCAGGAGAAAACATTATGGCTCCCAAATCCGCCGCAAAAAAACAACGTACTTCAAAAACTGCACTCTCCGGCGTCCGGTCAGACGCCCCGGCCCGGCGCACCGGCAAAAAGGCCGCCGAATCTCAGACCGCAGCCCGCCCCGCCGTCAAAAAAGCGCGCGACGCTGCCCCAAAAGCCGCGGCTCAAGCCTCTGCTGCCTCTCAAACAGCCGCAACGCCCGCTAAACCGCAAGCGCCGCTGACCGCCTCTTCTCCGGCTCAGTCCGCCGTTTCTTCCGGCACCTCAAAAGCCCACGAACGCGCCCGCAAGCCGATTTTGTCGCCCGACAACCTTCTGCGCATCTGGCTCGACGGCTGGAAAAAGACCTTCACCCTGCGCGGCCGCTCGTCGCGTTTCGAGCTCTGGACGTTCCTGCTCGTCAACAGCGTGCTGACGGTCATCATTCAGCTCAAATGCAGCTATATCCTGTCGCCGCGTTTTCTGCGCGCCGCCAATGACATGGGCTACTCTCTCCCCAAAATTGAAAATTACATCCTCGCGGCGGAAACCCTGTTCTACCTCGTCATCCTGCTGCCGCTGTTCCCTGTCGGCTCGCTGCTCATCCGCCGTATGCACGACCTGAACCGCCTCGCCTGGCGCAATTATCTCGAACCGGTGTTTATGGGCGTCGTCGTCCTGAGCATGATAAACCTGACCGTCGCCTCGCTCGCCAATACCGACTTTGCCTATACGATTATGCTGCTGAGCATCTGCTTTGTTACAATCCTGTACGGCGTCGGTTTTTACGGGCTGAAGTTCCTGATTATGACGCTGTTTTACCGCGGCGATGCCGAAAAGAACAATTACGGCCCCGCCCGTTATAACGACGACGAGCACGAAGAGCGCGCCCTCAACCTGAGCTGCTGGTACTTTTTGTTTATGGGTACCGTCGGGCTGCTGTATCTGGCGCTTGCCCTGCTCTGAGTATAAAATTCCGACTGTCGGCTGATGTTCCGGACAGCAAAAAGGGAGGCGCACAAAGCCTCCCTTTTAATTTGCCGTTTCGCCGCGCCGCCCGTTACCGTACGGCTTCAAAGCCACCCGGCTCATTTGCCTCCGCAACACCGGAACAGGAATGTCTTGCTCGCTGCCACAACACCGAAACAGGAATGTTCTGCCCGCTGTCGCAACACCGCAGCTCGAATGTTCTGCATGCTGCCGCAATACCGCAGCTTGAACGTTCTGCCCGCTTCCGCTCATTGTTGCGTCAGGGCCAGTCCTGCCCTTCCCACATTGCAATCATCCGGTTTGCCAGATTAAGCAGATTCGGCGCGTAGGTTTCCGTCAGCCGCGTTACGTCGTCATACAGTTCCGGATACCGCCCCTGACTCAAACCTCGCCGCAACCGCAGCAGCCATGTCAGACGGCTCTCCGGACTTTGGGCATACGTTTCCAAAATACCAAGCCAGTCTTGGAATTCCCGTTCCCAGCGCCCGGTATGTCCCGCATTCTGCAGCTGTTTCAGCAGATACTGAAACACGGCACTCAGCACATTAAGCTCGGGCTTTGCCGCCGACCGCGTTTTCACAATCTGGTACAAATCGTCCCTGCCGGAAAAGAGCGCCTTCATCAGCGGCGCCAGATTGCCTCCGGCACGCCAGATTTCCACAAAGCCATATTCAAAATACGGCGATTGCGGCTCCAAACGCGCCACAAAAGCAGCCGCCTGTCCGGGAATTTTCCGCGTCAGGACGTCGGTCATCGTTTCATAAACATTCTTCGGCAGTTCGTGTTCCAGCACCGCCGCCCCCAAATTCTCGGCAATCTGCGGATATTCGCGGGCCATCAGCATAACCCAGAGCGCATTTTTCCGCAGCGCTTCAATAATCGGCTCAAACGATGCCGTCCGCCGAAAATCGCTGCCCGGCCCGTTAAGATAGGCGACCGGCTGCGTATGTTTCAGCAGATATTCGAACTCCCAGCGGTTTTGCACGCCGAGCGCACCCCACAGCCCGCGTTTGTAAAGCTCCTGACGTGTATCGGCGCTCCAGACCCGGTCTTTCAAAAACTGCCATTGTTTATACCCCGGTTCGACGCTGTCGATAACCCGAAGTTCGGCTTCCTTCCCCGGAAGGTACAGAGCCGCATTAGGGACAGATTTCAGACAATACCGTTCAATAACAACCCGCGGCGTAAATTTCCGCAATACAGCAGCTTTCCACGAAAGCAGATAACAGCTAAACTTGTTCATAACTCTAAGATTTAATAATGTGAATAATAATTGCTAATTGCCGCCACCATAACACCGCCCGCCGGGAATGTCAAATATTTTGTCTATTGCCTGCACGCGTTCTATGCGCTGCTGCCTCCAATATCCACTCTCTTCCACTCTCTTCCACTCTCCCCCTCCGCCGCCTCTGTCCCCCGCCGCAAAAAAATGCTTGATTTTCTTCCGCCCCTGCGCTACACCTGTCATAAATGCGCCGCGCCCGCTGGCAGGACGCGCCTTTCCAAATACACATAAAGGAGTTTTACCACAATGAAAGCAAGAACCCGCTTTGCCCCGAGCCCGACCGGCTATATGCACATCGGCAACCTGAGAACCGCGTTATATGAATACCTTATCGCCAAATCTTCCGGCGGCAGTTTTATTTTGCGCATTGAAGACACCGACCAGAAACGCTATGTCGAGGGCGCAACCGAAATCATATACAACACGCTCAAGACCGTCGGCATGAACTGGGACGAAGGCCCGGACATCGGCGGCGAATACGGTCCGTATATCCAGTCCGAACGCCTGCCGCTGTATCAGGAATACGCACACAAGCTGGTGGAACTCGGCGGCGCGCACTATTGCTTCTGCGCCAAGACCGAACACGATGACGACGAAGAAGAAACCGTCCTCGGCGCCAAGTTCAAAGACCCCTGCAAGCGCATTCCGCTGGAAGAGGCCAAAGCCCGTGTTGCCGCCGGCGAACCCTATGTCGTCCGCCAGAACATCAACCGCAAAGGCAAGGCAATGTTCCACGACGTCGTTTACGGCGATATTGAAATCGACTATGACGAACTGGACGAAGGCGTATTGCTGAAGTCCGACGGCTTCCCGACTTATAACTTCGCCAACGTCATTGATGACCATCTGATGGCGATTACCCACGTCGTCCGCGGCAACGAATATATTTCATCCACCCCGAAATATAACCTGATTTACGAAGCTTTTGGCTGGACGCCGCCGATTTACGTTCACGTCGCGCAGGTAATGAAAGACGCGCAGCACAAGCTCTCCAAGCGCAACGGCGATGCGTCGTTCCAGGATTTGGTCGCCAAAGGCTACCTGCCCGCTGCGATTCTGAATTATATTGCGCTCTTGGGCTGGAACCCCGGCACCGAACAGGAAATCTTTTCGCTCGCCGAGCTGGAACAGGTATTTGACGCCGAACGGCTGAACAAATCCCCGGCGATTTTTGACATCGCCAAACTGCGCTGGATGAACGGCTGCTATATCCGTGCCCTGCCGTTTGCGGAATTCCATGCCCTCGCCTGTAAAGAATATGACAAATTCATCACCCGCAGCATCAACCGCGAAGAGCTGTCCAAAGTCCTTCAGCCGCGTGTCGAAACCTTAAACGACATCGCCGAAACCGCCGGTTTCATTGAAACCCTGCCCGCTTACGGCGAAGAACTGTTTAACAACAAGAAGATGAAGACCGACCCTGAAATCGCCAAAAAATCGCTGCAGCTCGCGCTCCCGGCACTGGAAAGCCTGAGTGCGGATGGCTGGAATAACGAGAGCCTGTTTGAATGCCTGAAAGCGGTCGCCGCCGCCAACGGGCTGAAAAACGGACAGGTTCTGTATCCGGTACGCATCGCCCTGACCGGGCTGGAAACAACCCCCGGCGGCGCCAGCGAAATTGCCGCGGTTCTGGGCAGGGAAGAAACCCTGCGCCGCATAAAACTGGCACTCTAGGCACGCTACCTCAAAGCCCGACAACAGCCCCGCCGGCCGCCCGGCACTGTTCCCCGCCGGCTCTGCTGCTGTGCGGGCTTTTTGTTTTCCCATCTCAGTCCCCCGCCCCTGTTCTGTATCGGGCAAACCATGCTCTGCCATTCTCTCCTCCCGTCCCGGTTCCTCGTCCCGTATTCCGCCGCACCTCATTCCCGGTTTCCCGTTCCGCTGTCCGCCGCCCATCTCTCCCGGCAACAATCCGTAATATTTTGTGACCGCCCGCCCTGCCCGCCGCCGAAATTTCCGCTTTACATCTGCCCTGCTTTCTGTTACCCTTCCTGACAGTTGCAATTTTTTATGGAGAAAAAAGATGATACACCCTTCCGCTGTGGTTGAAACCGGCGCTCAAATCGACCCGTCTGCCGAAATCGGCCCCTTCTGCTATATTTCAGGCCAAGCCAAAATCGCTGCCGGAAACAAGCTCATCGCCCGCGTAACCGTTTTGGGCGACACCACCCTCGGCGAAGGCAATGTCATTTTCCCCGGCGCCTGCCTCGGCGGCGGCCCGCAGGATCACGGCAACGAATTCCAGCCCGGCGCGCGGCTGATAATCGGTTCGCACAACGTCATCCGCGAAAACGTAACCATGCACGCCGGCACCCCCAAAGGCCAGACCCCGGTTGCGGGTGAAGAACCGGAAAAACTGACCACCCGCGTCGGCAGCAACGGCATGTTTATGGTTAACTCGCACATTGCGCACGACTGCGTCGTCGGCGACAATATCATCATGACCAACAATGCGGTCATCGGCGGCCACGTCCGTCTGGGCGACGGCGTCATCCTCGGCGGCAACTCGGCGGTTCACCAGTTCTGCCGTATCGGGCGCAAGGCGATGATAGGCGGCATGACCGGCATCGGGCGCGACGTCATCCCGTTCGCGATGGTAACCGGCGACCGCGGCAAACTGCGCGGCCTGAACGTCATCGGCCTCAAACGCAGCGGCTGCGACGAACATACCATCAAATCCGTTACCCGCGCTTATATGTATATTTTCAAATCCAATGACGGCACGTTTGAAGAGCGCGTTCAAAAAGCCAAAGAAAAATTTGCCGGCAACCCGATGGTGGAAGAGCAGATTGCCTTTATTGAAGAAGCTATGCACAGCCGCCGTCAGGTTTTGGTTGCGGAATAATTTTTTCCCGCGCTATAATATCCCTCGTAAGCTCCACCGGAGCTTGCGGGGATTTTTTTTAAAGGAGACAACCATGCGCCGCCGTCCGGTTTATATCGCCGTTCTCGCCATCGCCGCAATTGCGCTCATGCTCGCCGTCCTTACGCTGTACGCAGGCAGCCGTAAGGCGCCTGCCGCCCGCTGCGCAGCCTCAGCCCCCGCAGACGTTGAACAAACCCTGTCCCCCCTCGCCGCCGGAAAGAACTGCGCGGTGTTTGCCGCCTATTCTGCCGACGGCACCGTTTCCGATTATGTCATTGACTATCTGCGCGCCTTAAAGGAAATCGCACCCAATATCGTCTATGTAACCGACAATCCGATACCCGAAAGCGAAATCGCCAAACTCCGTCCGTATGTCAATCACCTGATAGCCCGCCGCCACGGCGAATATGACTGGGGCTCGTACAAACGCGGTTTTGCGTGGCTGAAACGGCAAAACGCCCTCCCCTCCCGGCCAGCCGCAGCCTCCGGTATTCCCCCTCGCGCCGCCATAGTACCAGCCCCCGCATCCGATACAGCCGCCGCAGCCTCCCTTTCCTCCTCTGTCCCGGTGCCTCATACCGCGTCTGCCCCCCAACCACCCTCCTCCGTCCAAGCCGGCTCAACCGCCCCCCAAGCCACTGCCCCCCTCTTAATCCTCGCCAACGATTCCTCCCTGCTCGTTGCCCCCTCGCTGCGCCCCATCCTGCAAGCTGCTGAAACCGCCGGCGCCGATATTTTCGGCATCACTGCCAATGCTGACGGAATTTACCATCTGCAAAGCTACTTCCTCATTATTGCGCCGCAAGTATACAACACTTCGGAATTCGCCGCCTATCTTAACGCCGTCCGCCCCGAAAAAGACGGCCTGACCGTCGCCGCGCGTTATGAAGTTCCCTTCACCGCCTATTTTGCTGGCCTCGGCTTTACATCTGCCGCCTACATTCCCTACGAAAAACTCTCCTGGCTTCCGCTGAACGACAAAAACTGCTATCCGTTGACCCTGCTTGGCAAATATCACGCCCCGTTCTTAAAAATGCGCACCTTTACCTCCCGCCTGAACGTACAAGAACCGCGCCGCCTTGTCTTCGCCTGGCTGAAAAAACATGTTCCGGGCGCTTATGCCCGCTTGCTGCAACATTTGCAAAAAATCAATTCCCCTTATCTGAAGGAGGACCGCTGATGAAAACAACGCCGAATATCTCAAAAATCCGCCTGCACAGCCTGGCTGCAATCCTCTCGCGCCCGCGCCTGAAACGCTCCGGCGAACGCCGCAGCCTGTTGACCCTGCTGTTGCTCATTGCTTTAACTGCCGCTGCGTTTTTTTATCTTGCCGAACGCCCGCGCCGCTACGCCGTTTTTGCCGGATACAGCGCCGACGGCAGCGTTGCGCCGTATGTTTTGCGTTATCTCAGCGGCTTAAAAGCCGTAACTGACGGCATAGTTTACATAACGGATTCCCCTCTTTCGCCTGAAGCGCAGAAACAAGTCGCCCCGTATGTCATTCACGGCGAATACCAACGCCACGGCGAATACGACTGGGGGTCATACAAGCGCGGCTATAACTGGCTGAAAGCCAAAAACCTGCTCCGACACGCCGACGAACTGATTTTTGCCAACGATTCCGCCTACGCCCCGCTGCAAACTTTCCGCCCCATGTTTAACCAAATGCGCTCCCGTTCAGAATTAGACTTCTGGGGAAACACGCAAAACCAGAGATTTAACCCGCATTTGCAAAGTTATTTCTTGGTATTTCGCCGCCCCGTCATCATGTCCAAAAGCTTCGCCGCTTTCCTCAACGGAGTCAAAGCGCAGCCCGACCACTCGCTGTATATCACGGAATACGAAATAAAGCTGACGCCGTTTCTGCAAAACCTCGGTTATAAATGGGACAGCTACATTCCGGACTTCCCGAGCGCATCCCCTGCCCGCAAAGCAACGTCCGCCGCTCCGTTGCGCCCCGGTTCCGCTGCCGCACTGTCCCCCGGTTCCGCTGCCGCACTGTCCCCCGGTTCCGCTGCCGCACTGTCCCCCGGTTCCGCTGCCGCACTGTCCCCTGATTCCGCCGCCGCACTGTCCCCCGGTTCCGCTGCCCCAAAACCTGCATCGGCAGCCCGGGCTTCCGCTCCGGCATCACCCGACCCCAATTCTTATCCGCTGACCCTTATCCGCGATTACCATAACCAGTTCCTTAAGCGCCGCACCTTTACCGACAAACTGCCGATAGAGGAAAACCGTGCCGAACTGCTGGCATATTTATGCACCCACGCCCCGGAAACCTGTCAAAACATTGCTGCCGACTTTCCTAATACTGTTTTTCCGGCGGCTGCTTCTCCCGCGTTCCCCATTTCGGGTTCTTCCGCACCCGCATCCGATACAGCCGCCTCCTCCGGTATTCCCCCTCGCGCCGCCACAGTACCCGCACCCGCATCCGATACAGCCGCCGCCGCAGTTTCCCGCTCTCCCGCCGCCCATACCGGCAGTGCGCCGAACAGATAATGCACTCTGCGGTTCCCTTTTTGCCGTATCTTATACAGCGGCAAAACCGAAAACAGTTTTACCCGCACCTTGTTCCTCCCGCGTATCACTTTCAGCAGCGGCACCCCGAAAAGCCGAAACTCGTCGGCACGCCCGCCGTCCGCCGCCTCGTCAAACTGCAGCTGCCATTTCAGCCGCCGGCAATCGACAAAAGTTACCCGCTCTTCCGGCATAATCAGGCGCAAAAACCAGCTTGGATTGGAAACGCGTGTTCCGATAAAGCGCAAACTCCCGCGGCAAAGTTCGACATTGGCGAGAATTTTGAGAATTCCCCGGCGCCGGGCTTCGGCATCCTGCGCCATAAATGCCTCATAGTCAAACCCCCGTTCCTCCTCGCCGCACAGGGTATAAACGCGAAATTCGGGCAATGCCGCCGCCAGTTCTTCAACCAGGCGGAAATCATCGGCAAACGCAAATACCGTCCGCACGCCGGCTAAACCCTCCCCGCTACACATTTCCCGGATTTTCCGTGCATACGGCGCCGCGCCGAGCAGCCCCTGCCGCCGCCATGCTGCCTCCTTGCGGATATCTCCCGCCCGCATCTGCACCGCAATATACTTTTCCGGCAATTCTCCGCTCCCGGCCAGACCGCTTCCCGTTCCGGCACCATTTTCCGCCTCAAAAGCACCGCTGCCGTGGAAAAGAACCATCCGCAGCCGCGTTGCTGCCAGATGCCTGACCGCCGTTTCCGTTGCCGCATTCAGCCGGTAAAATGCCCGCGCCAGTCCCGCCGCCGCCGCAAACGAACCGCCCGCAATGCCGAGCTCCGGAAAATCAAACACCTTCTCCGCAAACGCCCGGTTTTCAAAAAAGCGCTTAAATATGTCCTGTGTCAGAAAATCAATCTTTTCCTTTTTCTTTTCCGCCATAACCTTTTTCTTGTCATATCCTTTGATATCCGAAACAAAGCGCCTGTTGTTCCGCACCAAAAACTCGCTGCATTTCTCCCCGGTAAAAGGCTCAAAAAAATCGTTCCACCCTTCGTCGCCAAGGTTGGAACGCTGCGAACAAAGCTCAAACCGCACTTTGTTGTCAAGCGCCCAGACCATGGCAAAAAACATATTGTTGATTTCCGAAAACAACCCCGCGCTGTCCCCCAGACGGTAAACCAGTTTTTTCTTGAAAGAGGCATTGAGCTTCCTCCACTTTTCCGCTGCGAAGCTGCCGGTTCCTCTCTCCGCCATGCTGCCGCCACCCGCCACTTTTCCCATACTTCCGCCGCCAGCTCTGCCCGCACTAACGCCTGCCGTACCAGTACCTGCCAAATTGTCGCCGCCATCTCTCCCGGCATAACTGCCGCCCGCCACTTTTCCCATGCTGCCGCGGCATTCTCCGCCCATGCAGACAGCGGCATCGGCCCAAACCGTATCCGGCACTTTCAGTTTCTCCCGTTCGCCCCATTCCCGGCGCAGCAAAGCAGCATCAGCCCGTTGTTTTTCCGCATATTTTCCCCCGGAAGACAGCCCGCCCTCATAAAAACGGCAGACTGGATAGCTGAAATGGTACGGCACTACGCCGCTCCCGGCAATCGCCCGCAGATTAAAATCATAATCGGCGACAATCCTGTACCTCTCGTCATACATTCCCAGTTCCGCAAACAGCCGCCGGTCGTAAAAAATGCTCTGATGGCAGATGTTCTGCGTCGTTACCGGAGCATCATACTCGCGAAAGCGGCAATGTCCATCCTCGCCGACCAGACAGGCATCCCCAAACAGAAAACGGCAATCCGGATGAGCACGCAGCACTGCGGCCGCCCGTTCCAAAACCCGAGGATTAAAAAATTCGTCCCCCGCATTCATAAAAATCACAAAGTCGCCGCGGCAAAGCCTGAGGCCTTTGTTCATCGCGTCATAAACCCCGCGGTCGGGTTCCGATACATAGCGCGCAATCCTTTTTTCCCGGCGCAGAAACGCCGCCGTACCGTCGCTGGAACCGCCGTCAACCACGATGCTTTCGTATCCGCCGCAATCACCGGCCAAACTGTTTCCGAACGCAAATTTTCCATTCCCGATGCAATCGCCTGCAAATTTGCCGCCGTCATCTCCCCCGCCGCAATCGCCTGCCAAATCGGCTCCGGTTGAACCGTATGTTTGTGCCCACAGGCTGCGCAATGTGCGTTTCAGTTCATCTTTTACGTTATAACAAATCGTTACAACCGAAAATTTAACATTCTTTTCCATATTTTGCTCCATTCGCCGTTTTTCTCCGCTTCATCGCCGTCGTCCCACGCGCCGGCCTGTTCCGCATCCCAGATATCCCAGCAGCACTGCTTGTCCGGCGGTACCGAACGCCCGTAGCGCTCCGCCAGAAACGCCGCCCAGCCTGCCGTTCCGCTGCCGTATCCCGCAGACTGCCCCCTGCGCCGCGCCAGAATTTCCCGCTGTCCGCGCCGGATAAGCGCTTTCAGTTCCGTTTCCACCGCCCGCACCTCGTCCATCACTTGGCCGCGGCGCCGTTCCGCCTCGCGTATCTCCGCCTTAATCCGTTCGTCGGCCGCATGCATTTCCCGCCGCCGCCGGTGCGACGTATTTTCGGGAAAATTCCGATACAGCAGCAAAACTTCCTGCAGATTGTAAAATCCCGTCCTGCCGCGCAGGCGCATAAACAGCGCATAATCTTCCGCCGGCGTATACGCCTCCTCATATCGTACCCCGAGGCGCTCCAATTCCTGCCTTCGCAGCATACACGCCGGATGAATGACAGCGCACCCTTCCGCCAGCGCCGCGCCGATTTCCGCATTATGCTCCGGCCGCCGCCGGATGCGCCCCCGTTTCCGGCACAAAAGCTGATACCACCCCGAAACGACGCCGCATTCCCGGTGCGCGTCCAGATAGGCTGCTTCTTTTTCCAGCCGCTGCGGCAGCGAAACATCGTCATGGTCAGCCACCGCCAGATAATCGCCCGTCGCCATTTCCATCAACCGGTTCCGGCTTCCGGCAATGCCCAGATTTCTCTCATTGCGAAAATATTTTATCCGCGCGTCATCATACGATGCTATAACCGCCTCCGCCGCCCGGTCTTCGGGACAGTCGTCCAAAATCAAGAATTCAAAATTCTCCGCCGTTTGGTTCAATATGCTCTCGACCGCCTCCCTCAAAAACGGTTCCGGCGTCTTATAAACCGGCATCAAAACGGAAATTTTCGGCATCTGCGGCTCTCCTCCTAAAAAATGAACAAAACACATTTCCAACCGTCCCGGCACAAAACAGCATTTCTCCCCCGAAACAATACAGCACCACGCCTGCACAGCACCACACGCGCCCCGGTGCGACACACGTCCCAGTACAGCACATACCCCGGTGCGGCACATATCCCGGTATGACATATATCCCTGTGCAGCAAGCCTCCCGGTGCGACACACATCCCGATACGCTATGCACCCAGATATACGTCCTGGCAATTCAGCCGCCGCCCGCCGCCGTTTCCCCGGCCGGAATATAAACTTAAGCCTATATATAATAAACCCCGCCGCCTGATTTAACCTGACCGAAAGTATATATTCACCCCGTTCTGTCTCCGCCTGTGCACCGCCGCTGCGTCACACCCTGCCCCATTCTGTCCCCATCTGTTTCCAACACAGCTGCACTACGCCCTGCCCCGTTCTGTCTCCGCCTGTGCACCGCCGCTTTCTGCCGGTTGACAACCCTGCCGTGCCGCTTTAAACTTATTTCGCAAACCATCAACCGCATACGTTAACCAGCCGGAGACCAACAATGCCAACCTGCTCCCTCAATACATCCCTTCCCTGTTCGGCAAAACCCCGCCTCACAGCCTTCAGCGGGCTCAAAGCTCTTGCCGTCATCGGCATTATCGCCTGCCACATGGGAGCACTGCCCGGCTGGGATTTATGCGCCCGCATGGTCGAAGTATTGTTTTTGGCTTCCGGATTCTGTATGGCTTATAACCATTTTTGCCCAAGCGATACCCCGGCAGCCCGCCCTTCCGGCTGGCAGATTGTCAAAGCCAAACTGCCCCGCCTCTACCCCGTCCACTTTACTACATTCCTGTTGCAGCTGTTTTTTGTGCCGGCCTGGTCCTCCCAAACCATCGGGTTCATCTTGTCCTTCGGGCTGCTGAACCTGACATTGCAGCACGCCTGGTTCCAAAGCACGCAGTTTATGTTCAACAATGTATCGTGGTTTTTAAGCGCTCTGCTGTTCTGCTATTTCATCACCCCCGCTCTTTCCCGCGCCGCCGCGCGCGCCAGAGCCGCCCGCCGCCTGTTTCTGTTTTTTGCCCTGCTCGTTGCCATACGCCTGTATATTGAATATATGCGCAGCTCTTATCCTTCGTATATCCGGCTGGATTTGCACGCCAACCCGCTGGTACAGGCTTTGAACTACAGCCTCGGTTTTATTGCCGGCGTCTTTTTCCTCTCCCCTTCGCCGCTAAACGCTGTTTTGCGGCAGCGCCTGTCCTTTGCTGCCGCGACCCTTCTGGAAACATTGTTTGCCGGCCTGTATCTTGCCGCCTGTTATTCCTTGGGCGGCACGGCATACCGCCTGTTTTTCGTCTTGCTGGCATTGCCTGTGATATATGTGCTCGCTTTCGGCCGCGGCGCACTCTCCCGGATAATCTCCGCCAAACCGCTGCTGTGGCTCGAAACCGTAAATCTGGAAATATTTATGTTCCATTCGTTTATCCTTTACCATTTTCCCGTCAATGCGGATAACCCGTGGTACTACGCCGAATTTGCCGCCATAACCCTTGCCGCCGCTGCCGGTTTCCACCTGCTGTTTCGCCGCCGCACCCAATAACCTCTCCGCCGCGCATATTAAGCCGAACATCATAAAGCTGCGCATAATTAATAAAGCCGCCCGCAATAAAAAGGCGGAAAAAATCCCCCGCCCGTAAAAATTCCTCTTGACTACAAAAAACATTTGCCCTAAAAAGAATGCCGACGGGTCCTTAGCTCAGTTGGTTAGAGCCGGCCGCTCATAACGGTCTGGTCGTAGGTTCGAGTCCTACAGGACCCACCATCATCAAAAGCCTCCAAAAAACGGAGGCTTTTTTCGTACTCTCTGAATGCCAGTATTTCCGCGGTGTTGGCGCGTTCTGGTCTGAACGGTATCTCTTTTTTTGTATCCTTATTTTAGTGTTTTTTATGAATTTTGAGGCAAAAAAGATACTTTTGGTCTGAACGCGTACCGACCAAAAAACGCTATATTTCAACCCCTTAAAAATATACCTGTTCTTGTCTCTTATGGACGACCGAATGAGGCGCGAACACCAGAGCAAAAAAATATTAAAAAAATGGAAACGGTTTTCATTTTTCAACGGGTGTTCCTGTTGTGCTTAATCATAACAGGAGGTTTTTATGAATTCCGAATTCGAACGGCTGTTAGAACTTTTATATGCGCCAGTTACCGAACTCTTAAAAGAGCAGGAAAACAGCGATAATACGAATAATAAACTGGACTTGTGTGTGATTCCAAGCATTCATCAAGCAGGAGGTCAATATGACGAAGATGCCTAATTTGAATGTTGAGTTGAAAGAAATACCAAATCTCGCTTTTTCAGAACTAAAAGATTTGTATATAACTCTTTATAATCAGGAGCCGCCAAAAGCAACAACACGAAAAGAATTTTTTATATGGCGCGTTACAAACCGCTTGCAGGAATTACGGTTTGGCGGATTGGATGCTAAAACCAAATCCCTTCTTGAAAATATGGATAAATCACTCTTGCCTGAAAAAACATTATCCATAGGCACAGAAATTGTCAGAAAATTTAAGGGCGAGACATATCGCTTGCGTGTGGTCAATGGTGGTTTTGAAATGGACAACGAGTTTTACAAATCTCTATCTGCGGTGGCATATAAAATTACAGGACGTAAAATCTCTGGCAAAGAATTTTGGGGAATATAGTTATGGAAGAAGTTAAATGCGCAATTTATACCAGAAAATCAACAGATGAAGGCTTGGAAAAAGAATTCAACACGCTTGAAGCTCAAAGAGAAGCAGGAGAGAATTATATTAAAAGTCAAAAACATCAAGGTTGGGTATTAGTCGAAGAACATTATGATGATGGTGGGTTTTCAGGCGGTAATATGAAACGTCCAGCTTTGCAGCGATTATTGGACGATATTAAATGTGGTAAAATCAATATGATTGTGGTTTATAAAATTGACCGATTAACACGTTCGCTTGTAGATTTTTCCAAGATGGTTGATATTTTTGATAAATATCATTGCTCGTTTGTTTCGGTGACACAAAATTTTAATACATCGGACAGTATGGGGCGGCTAACCTTGAATATGCTCCTTTCATTTGCGCAATTTGAACGAGAAATAGGCAGTGAGCGTGTCAGGGATAAAACAGCCGCCTCTAGAAAAAAAGGTATGTGGACTGGTGGCGTTGTTCCATATGGTTACCGTTCAATCAATAAAAAATTGGAGATTGAACCTCAAGAAGCTGATGTGGTTAAATTTATGTTTGAAATGTATCTCAAATATAAATCGGTAATGTCTGTATGCAAGCTTTTAACCGAAAACGGATATCGGGATTTTCGGCGGGATGCGCTTTTAAGGATGCTGAAAAATCCAACATATATGGGAAAAATAAAGTATAAAGATGAATTATATGACGGTCAGCATAAAGCAATCATATCGCCTAAAATATTTGAAAGCGTGCAATATATCCTTAAAAACAAAGAAAAAAGCGAACGCACCTGCTTGTTTAATAAAAATGAGGTTGGAATTTTACGGGGACTTCTAACTTGTGGGTGCTGCCATAGCCCGATGACACCGGCATCCTGCCAAAGTCACGGAGTGCGTCGTTTTTATTACACTTCAACAAAGGCTAAATATTATGGTTACCATCATTGTAGTAATGGAGCGGTTCCAGTCCAGCTTATGGATGAATGTATTTTAAAGATTGTCACGCCTCTTATTAGTGATATCACTGTTTTGAATGGTTTAATTAATAAAATAAGCACCGATAAATCAGCGGAAATATATAAAGCTATGCGTCATCCGGAAAAAATTATAGAAAAGATGGTTGAACGGGACAAACTGCAACTGATGAAATTATTGATTAAAGGGATTGTCGTTAATTATGATACAATAGAAATAACTTGGTCAAAAGTGGCTTTAAGTTTGCTGACTTCCAATCTTTTAGCCCAAACACAAGATCATACGACAATTATTGATTATCCATTTAAAAGAAACAAAGGTGCATTAATATTATCACTCCCTGAAGATATTGCCCAAAATGTAAATTATAGCACAGAGTTGATAATGGCTCTTTGTAAGGCATTTAAATATCAAAAAATTATTAGCACGGGGAAACAGTCAATTTTAGAATTGGCGGCGCAAGAAAATATTGATTCCGGATATTTAGGACGGCTTATTCGTTTAACATGCTTGGCACCAGACATTATAAAACGGATTTTGGCTGGAACTCAGCCTGCGGAACTCTATTTGCAACGCTTAATTCGCGAAGATATTCCTCCAATTTGGGCTGAACAACGCAAACTTTATGGGGTAATCTAGTTTTGCACAGTATTTTGCACAGTATTATTTTCTTATTTTTGCTTTATAATACCTACACAATAGTCGTTTTCTATTTGTTGTTGTGTTTTAAGTAGCTTGTTTATCAGCAGTTTAAATTTGAAAATAAACCTCTAATCAATAGTTTTAGAGGTTTATTTATGAAGCCCCCCATTTTTAACGGACTACCCGAGTACGTCCGAATAACAATCTTGTCGCAAGTTCGGAGATTGTTATCAACCCCATTGTTTGGTTATGAAGACCGAGAAGATTTGACACAAGATCTTCTCCTTTTTTATTTAAAAAGGTTTTATGTTGTTCCTAATCCTCCTGACGAGGCACTTGTAGTTCATGGACTGAAACAGTATGCCACGAACTTATTGGTAAAAAGATACCATCGCCGCGATTTCCTTTACTCCTCTTTATCTGACAACGATAAAGAGGAGTTTTCTTTTTTTAAAGAAACTGTGTCTTCAAGCAATAATCACGCATTATTGCACAAAATCTGGGCATCTGCTGATGAAAAGGAAAAAGCCGTCATCCAAAAGATTTTACAAGGCGAAAGCATTGATAAGATTTCTAGAGAAATGCATATAAGCAAGAAGACCATTTATAAGTTTTTTGAAAAAGTGCGCCAAAAACTAAAATAATGGAAACGGTTTTTATTTTTTCACGGGTGTTCCTGTTGTCATTAACAGATTTTGAAAGGAGCACCCATGAAGAAAAGCAACCGCAACTTTATAACTGAAGAAATCAGTCAAATCCCTGTTGTTTATTTGATTGAACTGGAAATGGCGGCTTTGGATAAGTTAGAGAATCAAATAAAAGATGAGGTTCGGCGTACCCAACTGGCACTTAAATGGATACAGGGCATTAAATGTATCAAAAAGGCTTCTAAAGACGGAGGGCGATATGGAGAATAAAAAGTCCACTTTTATTATGTATCCGACTGACTTTTTGGCGGCTGTGCATAATTTTACCAAACGAGAAACCGGCGAATTAATTATCGCACTTTGTGAATATAATTTATACGAAAAGATATCGCTTAAAATTTCTAATGATGTCAAAGATAAGTTCAGCGTCTTACAAAAAATCATTGACGAGAATAATGCTAAATATTTGGAAATATGCGAAAAGAGAAAAATTAGTGCTAAGCAAAAGACAAGCAAAACAAAAGCAAAATCTAAGCAACCTTCTAACGAGGAACTAACAAAACCCTTTACAGACTCCCCCACGGAGAATGAATCGGAGAAGGAGAATGAATCTGATAATGATTTGGATAATGTTTGTAGAGAAAGAGAGCCTGAAACTGTGGATAACACGACTTTTATCGGAGCTCCGCAGGTGGAAGATGTCGCCCAATATTGTTCTGAAATCGGAATGGCAATTGATGTTCCGGCGTTTATGAGTTGGCATAATGAACGTGGCTGGCGTCATGGCAAAAAATATATCGCTTTGGATTGGAAAACTGCGGTTCGAAAATGGTTTTGCAAAGATATGAATGTGCCTTTTGAGGAATTTGAACAACAGGTTTATGGCAAGCAAAACGAAGTTAGCAAAAGAAAGGCGGTGTAAGATGACAGACGAAGTTATTGAAAAAATCAAAGATGATTTGGAAACCGCAGCGTATATTGACCGTTTGTTACCGCCGGTGCGCGCGCCTAGATACCGTTGTTGTATGCCCGATATTATTTATACCGCGCAAGAAATGATTTTTATGGATAAAAAGCCTCTTAAAATCCGTCCTAATCAAGAGCAAATTGCCCTTTGGGAGCGTGTAGTTTTAGATTGGCTACCGATTTTAGCAGTTGATGAGCGCAGGCTTGTTTGGAAGCGAGCCAACCGAATACCGTGGAAACTTTTGTGCCGAGAGTTTGGTGTTTCTCGGCAAATGTTGGCTGTCCGTTATGATAAAGCCCTCATCAAAATTCAATATGGGCGCAAAAAATGTCATTGACATCTTCGGGGTTTACATTTCGCTAAAATACCCTTATAAAATCTGGTATAATCAGGGATGAGGTATGAAATCATCCCTTTTTTAGGTTTTATTAACTTTTTTTATTTTCTGCTATTGCGTTCTGAGAAATCGATACCTATATGATACATATATTAAATTAAACTAAACTATCTGTGACGTGGACGTGGACTATGAATAGTGATAAAATTAAATACTTAGAAATGATTGAAGCCATTATCTCCAGGCTATCTTCCCACTCTTTCTCAATAAAAAATTGGTTTGTCATCTCTTTAGGAGGACTACTGCTCTACTGTTTAAACAATCCAGGTAGCAAAGGATTGGTCGTAGCATTTGTTGTGACAACAGCTTTTTACCTCATTGATGCATATTACCTATTTTTAGAACGTTGCTTTCGAAAAAAATATAATCAAGCATTAGCCGATGAATGTGATCTTTTTGACCTAAATATCAAAGATATTAGAAAAGAAACATCTATATTTTCTGCTTTAACATCATTATCTCTACTTTTATATTTCGTTATGTTTATTCTGTTATTAGCTTTAGGAGTCTTCTCAAATTATGTGATACTCAAAGCTTTATTGTGTTCTAACTTCTGTGCTATATAAGGACTTTTATTGTGACTACTTATTTTAATGTGAAAGATTTTGCAGATATTCAACTTAGTAAAAATTTTGCAGAAGATCGAAATTGTCAGGTTTATAATGCTTCAGCTCACGGTAAGCAGGAAAATTACGATGTATTTATATCTCATAGCTCAAAAGATAAAGATTTGATTAAAAAGCTTAGATCCTATTTGGAAGACTATTTTGGATTGTCTGCCTATATTGATTGGGATGAAGATTGTGGAATGTCACGAGAAGAAGTCGCAGATAGGGTAAAAGAAGCTATGTCTCGGTCTAAAACTTTTTTGATTGTTAAAACTGACAATTCAGATAAATCATCATGGGTATCTTGGGAAACTGGTTGTTTTGAGATAATGTGTTCTTCTCCAAAGAATGACAACTTTGATAAAATAGGAGTTTTACTCATTGAAAACGATAGTAAAAAGTTTACGAAAGAAACTTTTGAGCATCAAGAGTATCTTAAACGTTATGAAATTATTGGAAAAGATGAATTGCAGGATTTTGTTAAAAGTGGTCGTCAAAAGATTTTAGAAAATAGAAAGCTCGCAAATAAAATAGTCCAAATAGATAAAGATTTCAGATCAAAAGAACTTAAGTTTGATCCAGCAACTGCGACCTTAAAAAATGTTACTTCGGGTTCTGGAACCACTACATTTTTTTACGGAGATGAATAGATTTGTATGCCCCTAAATTTGATTATTTCCAAAAATCTTTTTTAGATTTGGCGATGATTAAATCTTCTCATTGTCGTTGGGTAGTTAGAGGACATTTTTTTGTTTGTGAACTTGATGTTATCTCAAATCTTCAAAGTAATAAATATACACTCTGTATTAATTATGAAAGGTATTGGTCACCCAGAGTTTGGATTGTAGAACCGAGCTTTTTGGTAGGAACATACCCTCACACTTATTCTGGACAGTCAAACCAATTATGTTTATTTAACAATAGCCTTTCTCCTTGGCGGGTGCAGTATAATATTGTTGATACAATTGTTTGTTGGACTACGATGTGGCTAAATTATTATGAGTATTATACGATTGCTCATAAATGGGTTGGTCCCGAAGCTAAGCATGATACACAACCTACAATAGAAAATACACTATATACAGCATCAAAAAAGAAGAAATTAATAAAGCCTCAATATTTAAAAGATTATCCAATTCGTTATTAACAAATAAATTTTAGTAAATCCCCATAGATTTTGGGTGATTTTCAAATTTATCTAATTTAAGCCTGCAACTTAATGTTGCGGGCTTTTTTTTATGCAAGAAAGGAATGTTGATGAAGAAAACGGCGGAAGCGGTATCGCTCGGACACCCTGACAAAACGGCGGACTATATCTCAAGTTATATTTTAGACCGTATGATTGCTCAAGACGAGCAAGTCAAATATGCGGTTGAAGTCATGGTTAAAGACAACACCGTTGTTCTGGGCGGCGAGATTAAAGGCAATGTTGATTTATCCAATTTGGAAGAGTTTGTTAAGAACGCTCTCCGTGAAATCGGCTATGATGAGCTTTATGCTGACCGTTGGGGAAATTATGCAATTGATGTTCGCAGGCTAAACATTATCAATCTTATCGGTAAACAGTCTTCAGAGATTACGCAAGGCGTTGCAACCGGTTGGGGTGATCAGGGGGTGTTTGTCGGTTATGCCTGCAAAGGTGATGGGCTAATCAGCAAAGAACAATATCTCGCGCGCCTACTTAACAACGCTCTTTATATCAAAGCAAGGGCAAGTAGAAACCTCGGAATTGATATTAAAACACAGATTACTCTCAATAATTACGGACACATTGAGACTGCTGTTGTGGCTAGAATGGTAGCCATAGGGCAAGTTGAATGTTAAAAGCTAGTTAAAAAATGGGCAAAGGCTCTGGCATAAAACCAAGCCTTTTCTTTTTACGTGGTTAATAAATGGGGCAAAAAGTATCACTTCGTGAATATGCCAGAATGCGCGGTGTGCGGCTGAACGCGGTGCAGACGGCGATTAGTTCGGGGCGTATTCATAAAACGGCGGATGGCAAGATTGACGTTGATGAGGCCAACAAAGAATGGTTTATGAACACCGATCCCGCCAAAAGCCGCAAAGCCGATCCGCTCTTTGAGGGAGCCGCTGATACTCCCAAAGCGGGAATGTCTAGTTTTCAGCAGGCCAAAACCGCCGATATTTATTATCGGGCGATGCTTGCCAAAGCCAAGCTTAAAATGATAACAGGAGAAACAATTGACCGCAAAAAGGCAGGAACACACGCCTTTAATCTCGGGAGGTCGCTTCGGGATTTGTTTATTTCGTTTCCGACACGCTATGGCGCTTTGATTGCTGCAGAATTGGAGATCGATGAACACAAAACAATAACGGTGCTTGATGAATATGTCCGAAAACTCCTATCCGAAAGCAGAGTCCTTCTTGACCGAGAACTTTGAGGCGTCAAGCTATATAGAGGATGAGTTTTTCAAAGGCGTTGAACCGGACAGCTATATGTCGGTTTCCGACTGGGCGGACGAGTATCGGGTGTTGTCTTCAAAATCAGCTTCCGAGCCAGGGCGATGGCGAACAACTCGCACGCCTTATTTGCGGGAGATTATGGATTGCCTGTCGCCTAAAAGCCCAATTCAAAAGGTTGTCTTTATGAAAGGCGCACAAATCGGCGGCACCGAGTGCGGCAACAACTGGCTCGGTTACATTATGCATAAAGCGCCTGGTCCGATTATGGCGGTTTCGCCTACGGTTGAAATGGCCAAACGTAATTCGCGCCAACGTATAGACCCGCTGATTGAGGATTGTCCGGCGTTAAAAGGTATTGTCAGTTCGCCTCGCTCTCGAGATAAAGGCAACACCATGCTTTCTAAGGATTTCCAGGGCGGTGTTTTGGTGATGACGGGAGCAAATTCGGCGGTGGGACTGCGCTCTATGCCGGCGCGTTATTTGTTTATGGACGAGATTGACGGCTACCCACAGGATATTGACGGCGAAGGCGATCCGATTTTGCTTGCGGAACGGCGCACAGCGACATTTAGCAAGCGCAAGAAAATATTTCTCGTTTCCACGCCGACTATTAAGGGCTTGTCAAACATTGAACGTGAGTTTGAGAATTCCGACAAGCGGTATTATTTTGTGCCGTGCCCTTATTGCGGTGGGTTTCAAAAATTGGAATGGGCGCAAATCCGTGCCGAAGACGGAAATGTGGCGTACGAGTGCGTTCATTGCGGCAAACTGATTGGTGAACATTACAAAACCCAGATGTTGGCGAACGGTCATTGGCAGGCGACCACGCCAAGCGATGGCCTGACGGCAGGATACCATCTTTCCTCGCTTTACTCCCCTGTGGGGTGGCTCTCATGGAAAGAGTGCGTGGATATTTTTGAAAAAACCAAAACGAACCCGAGTTTAACGCAAGGATTTCGCAACACTATCTTAGGTGAAACCTACGAGGCTGAAAGCGATGCGCCCGAATGGCAACGCTTATACGAAAAGCGCGAAACATATATACTCTTTGTTTTCAAAAATTGAGAGATGACGGTTTCTCATTGTATTTCTCCTAAAAGTTCATATATTAACAAAATAATTGTCTATTTTATTCAATTGTTTTATTGCTTTATATTTTTTATTTAATGTAATAAATCTAGTATTTTTACCCTAGGGTATTTATATACTATCTATCATTATATTTATTGTTGGTAATAGTATTAACAGGATAAATGTTAAATCAAAATATTTTTCTTTATGAAATATAATGATAAAAGGGATGACTATCGGTGGAAACATAAAAGGATTTATAAGGCATAACTTATTAGCACAAGCAGACAGTAATTGTCCTATGTAAATATATACTATTACACTCCATAATATAAATATTAACGTTTTTGATATTATACTTTTACAAAACGATAAAATAAATATAATTAAAACCAATACATAGCATAATATAGAGAATCCAACTATGCTTAAAAAACAATCGTTACAATTAAACAACTTCATTTCATTGATATTTTTTGCAACGATATTATAACTAAATTTGATATAATAAGGAATAACATATACTAATAATACATTTCTTATTATTTTAAATAAATTGAATTTACTGTCTTTAAATATTGGAGATTCACCTTCTACATCTACTTTTTTTCTCTTTACCTCTTCAGTCATTCTTCATCCTCTTATATTGTATTGCTTAATATTGTATCATTACCAATTTCGTATACTTTGCGCGCCTCACCGTTAATGCATACTAACTTCTGTATAATCGATTTAATTCTACTCATTTTCAACTCCGAAAATTTTGATTCTATGCAACAAAACCTTTGCCGGGTGGGCGGCAAAGGTTTGATGATGTTTGAAAACATAATTTGAAATCTGAGAGGTGGCCAAAACGAACGAAACACCTGAAACAATGTCCGATGGAGGTAGTCCATGGGGATGGCCGTTAATTGGCCGTTCCGTATAATAGTCCATTCCAACCTCTCCTATTAAGAGTAACTTTGTTGTTAGTTTCACTCTATAATATTAATTATGCAAGGAAATTATTTTTTATTTTTTTCGTTCCATTAATGTTTTGTTAGATTTTCATTTTAAACTGTTGGCGGCACTTGCTTTGACTCTGTGGATAAAACTTTAGATTATACTTATGTAAGAAACTATTTATCAATAAGTGTAAATTTTTGCTTTATTTTTGGGCTTTCTCTCTTTATGATATTTTTCATTAAAGCTTTGCAACTGATTTGTGAGCAACCATGGGTAATACTTCTTTTCAAGACATTGACACCGGACTGGCCTGTTTTGCGATTATGGCGAATTTCTTTGAAAAGCCAATCTCTATTGACCAAATCAAACATAAATATGATCGGCAGAATTCACATTTTGAAGAATATGAACTGCTGCAATTGGCCACGGAATTTTCTTTCAAAGCCCGCTTTGTCGAGACCAAGTGGGAGCGGTTGGACAAGACGGCGCTGCCGGCAATCGCCCAGAGCAAAGACAATACTTATTTTATTATCGGCAAAGTTGCTGAGAGTAAGGTTTTGATTCAAGACCCCGCCAAAGGCAACCACCCCGAGGTTTTGAGCAAAGAAGAATTTATGAACAGATGGAACGGCAGGCTCTTAATGATGACCTGCCGTGAGTTTATCAACGGCAAAAACCGCAAATTTGATATTTCTTGGTTTATTCCGGCGGTGGTGAAATATCGCAGGCTTTTCGGCGAAGTGCTGCTGGCATCGTTCTTTTTGCAGATGTTTGCGCTGATTACGCCTTTATTGTTTCAGGTGGTGATGGATAAGGTGTTGGTCAATCGCGGGCTTTCCACGCTTGATGTTTTGATGGTGGCTATGATTTTCATATCGCTGTTTGAAACGGTTTTGGGCGGTATCCGTACCTATACATTTTCCCACACGACCACAAGGGTTGATGTGGAGCTGAGCGCAAGTTTGTTTAAGCATCTCATCCGCCTGCCGTTGTCTTATTTCAGCGTGCGCCGTGTGGGGGATACGGTTGCAAGGGTGCACGAACTGGAAAATATCCGGAACTTTTTGACCGGCTCAACGCTGACGTTGGTGATTGATTTTTTCTTCACCGTCATCTTTTTTATCGTAATGTTTTTATATTCCAAAACCTTAACGCTGATTGTGCTGGCATCTTTGCCGATTTATGTGTTGCTGTCGCTGTTTTTTACGCCGATTTTGCGGGCAAGGATAGACGAGCGGTTTAAGAAAGGCGCGGAAAACCAATGCTTTTTGGTGGAAGCGGTTTCGGGTGTTGAAACGGTTAAATCTCTGGCGGTAGAGCCGCAGATGCAGCGTCGGTGGGAACAGCAGCTTGCCGCCTACGTCGGATCAACGTTCCGTGCCTCGCATATCAATAACATCGCAAGCCAGTTGGTGCAATTTGTACAAAAGGTGACGATGGTGCTGACGCTATGGATTGGCGCAACGTTGGTGATGAAGGGTGAGCTTTCGGTCGGGCAGCTGATTGCGTTTAATATGCTGGCAAGCCGCGTGTCGCAGCCTGTGTTACGCTTGGCGCAGTTATGGCAAAACTTTCAACAGACCAAGATTTCTATGGACAAGCTTGCGGATATTTTGAACAATCCGCCCGAAAACAACACCCAACTTTCCAAAGGCGCATTGCCGGCCATTCGCGGTGATGTAACATTTCAAAACATCTCGTTTCGCTACGCGACAGACGGACCGGAGATTTTGAAAAAAATGAGCTTTGACATTAAGGCGGGGCAGAAAATCGGGTTTGTCGGGCCGAGCGGTTCGGGCAAATCCACGGTAACAAAGCTTATTCAGCGGCTGTATATTCCTGAATCGGGCAAAGTTTTGATTGACGGAATTGATATTTCTACGGTGGATATTGCCTGGCTGCGGCGGCAAATCGGCGTTGTGCTGCAAGAAAACTATCTGTTTAACAAATCTGTACGCGAAAACATTGCGCTGACCAATCCTGCTATATCGCTTGAAAAAGTTATCGCGGCGGCAAAACTTGCGGGCGCACACGAATTTATTACCGATCTGCCGGATGGCTATGATACCATTATTGAAGAGCGCGGGGCATCTCTTTCAGGCGGACAGCGGCAGCGTATCGCTATTGCGCGGGCACTCGTCAACAATCCGCGGATTTTGATTTTTGACGAGGCGACTTCGGCGCTTGACTATGAGTCCGAACGGATTATCCAGCAAAATATGGCATCAATCTGTAAAGGGCGGACTGTGTTTATGATTGCACACAGGCTGTCTACGGTTCGGGAATGCGACAAGATTATCACCATTGAAAAAGGCGAAATTACCGAAACAGGAACACACGAGGAGCTTTTGAAACGCGGCGGGCGTTATGCGTACCTTTGGAACAGCCAGACTGCGCCGATTGTCCCTGATGAATTGGCGGCGGAGTAAATATATGCAAGAGTTATTAAAGAAATATATTGAGATTGCCAAACTGGCACTCCTGCAGGAGAAAGCACAGGCAGACAGCCCGCTTAAAGGGATGAACGAACACGAAAAAGAGTTTTTACCGGCGGTACTGGAAGTTACCGAAACGCCACCCTCACACGCGGCACGGTTACTCTCTTACGCTATTATGGCGATATTTGTCATCGCGCTTTTATGGGCGGTCTTCGGCAAGATTGATATTATCGCCACAGCTGCCGGCAAACTGATGCCCGCTGCAAACATTAAAACCATACAGACACTAACTGACAGCGAGATTGAAGAAATTTACGTGGTTGAGGGGCAATATGTTAAAGAAGGGCAAGAGCTGATTAAATTTAACCAAACGGAAGTGACTGCCAACATTAACCGCATCAAAAACGAAATGAAAGCGCTTGAAATTGCCGTTGCGCGCTTGCAAGCACTGCTGACGGATAATCCCGAAGCAAATTTTAATTATGACGAGAATATTGACGAATATTTAGTTAAGATGCACAAAAACCTTTTAACCAGCCAAGTAAATGAGAAAAAAGCGCAAATTGAGGTCTTAAACGGGCAGATTGCGATGGCACTTAAGGAAAAAGATACGATTGGTGCAGATTTGGCACGTATTGAGCGCTTGCTCCCGAGTGTTGAGGAGCGTATTGAGAAAAAACGGGTTTTGGTGGAGAAAAACCTTTTGGCGCGGCTGACCTTTTTGGAACAAGAGGAGGAACTCATCAACCTGCAGGAACAGCGTAACGTGCAGACCAAGAAGATGGCGCAGAACGAGGAAAATATTGAGTTTTTGAAGAAAGAACTTCGGCAATATCTGGCTGAGTATGATAAAAACATTATACAAGAGCTGACCCAAAACCGCGAACAGCTTGCTTCTTACCAGCAGGAGCTCATAAAATATGAGGAAGCTCTGAAACGGACGATAGTCAAAGCACCGCTTGCTGGATATGTGCAACAGTTGGTGTATCACACCAAAGGCGGTGTGGTTGAGGGAGCAAAACCGATTATGAATATCGTTCCCGAAGACTATATGCTTGAGGCAGATGTCAAGATTTTGAACAAAGACATCGGTTTTGTACGCGCGGCACAAGAGGTTGAAATCAAAATCGACAGTTTCCCATTCACCAAATACGGCACGATTAAAGGCGAAGTCCGCCATATATCCGGCGATGCCATCCAAGACGAAAAATTGGGGCTGATATATGACGCAAGGCTAACTCTTTATGACAATAAGATTAAAGCTGACGGGCGGCTTGTCCAACTCAAACCGGGAATGAGCATCACCGCGGAAATCAAAACCGGCAAACGCCGCGTGATTGAATACCTCCTCTCTCCTGTGATGAAATATATGGACGAGAGCTTAAGGGAGAGATAGAGATGAGTGAAAAGGCTAATCAGCAATCGGAACAGCAAATTAACCACTATAAATTTTGTACAGATGGAGCATTTCCTGCTACATATTATAAAGATGAAATCGCACGAATACAACGTATAGCGGAGAATGCTGATAATAAGATGATGGATGCTCTTATTGAATATTCTAAAACGGCTATTAGAGGTGCTTTTATACTTAATGGTGCTGCCGCAGTTGCTTTACTGGCTTTCGTAGCTGAACTTTTATCCAATAAACCATATCTAATTTCTTATGCATATTGGTCATTATTTTTACTATGTTGTGGTGCTTTATGTGCAGTTATCAGTTCTGGATTTTCTTATCTTGCTCAAGAAGCCATTCAAAAGAGATTTTCCTTTCAATTGTCTGGTATTTTGTTTCAATATTTTATTTCATATTATGATGCAACATTACGTGAAGAAAAAGAACAATATGAAACAATGTATCCTTCCGGTAATTTTAATGAAGAAAAGGCAGGCTTAATACAGAGCAGATTAGATAAAATTGATGCATTAACATTAGAAAAGAAACAGGCTCTAAAAAATGAAGATAAATTTCAAAAAAAACAACATCGGTACACTGGTTTGAGTATTGGTTTGATTATTTGCAGTTATGTTCTTTTTTTATCTAGTATAATATTTGCAGGATGTACTTTTTTATAATATTTTTAATAAATAAAGCCATCTTAGGAGTTAAAAGCAGGTGGTGTGTTTTTGTACGGCATATAAAATTATAGCACTTCATTTGTTTTAAAAGCTGCACTCATACGCGAGATTTCAGCATTGCCGATGCCTAAATGTCGAGCGATGGTTTTCCATTCGGAAACGGCTGTGATTTGATGTTTGAGAATTTTATCTGCCTCTGATTTAGACAGTCCGAAATAATCTGCCACTGAAAGAGCCAAGTCAATAGAGGTTGCGCTGCTTGTTTCATCAATATTGAGTTGCAGATTGGATGTTCTGTCAATGCTGGGATTAACGTCATACAGTGGCGAAAGGCTCCAGCCATTTGGCTCTAATTTTAAAAAGCCGTGATTGCGCAAATGGTCATCCGTATTAGAAATTAGTATGGAAAACAACATTCTGCTCCAAAGTTCTTTTAGGTCTTCCTTAATATTAACGCCTTTAATGCGGATAATTTCTGCAATATCCAAATAACTATAATCTCCGCTTTCGCCGTCGTTGGCATTAAGCATACTCATTGCTGAAATAAACGGAATACGACGATTTTCCTCACGGTCGAACCGTTTTAGAAAAATAATAGATTTGCCAAGAGCTTTAGTCAATTTCCACTCCTGAACTTTTAAGCCGGCATTTTTTGCCAATGTCAGAGCGACAGCTTCCCACAATACATTATTGTTATTGTCGTCTTTTTTAGGAAACTTGGCTATGCAAAGATTTCCCTTTTTATCAATGACTGATGCTTTAGGTCTGGCGCCACCTAGAGAAGAACCGGGAATAAGGAGTTCTTTGATATCATTAAAAGACGCATCATCGTCTATGATTTTTTCAGATGCCGCCAACAACTTCGGCAAATCAACTAACGGCGGTATCGCTTTTTTATCTTTCGCGGTTAAAAAATCTCCGTCGGGCGTTTGTTTAAACCGTAAAGCTCCTTGACGGGAGAAATCATTAACCGCCAGCAAATAATCAAACTGGTTAAGCTGACGGCGCGGGCGATTTTCTTGCTCTGCCAGTTTTTCCTCATTTCTTTTTATCAGCAGACGTCCCCAAGTATCCGGAGAACAATCTGACATTGAGGCAAAAATGTTTTTTTTGTTGTCAGTATGTCCTGTTCCTTCTGTCAAAGGCAGGTATGGTTCCAATTCAAAGTTGCGAGGAAATTTCAGCCAGCTTTCATCATACTTAAACGAAGCACTTTCTTTACCATTGTTAAAATATGACCACAAACGGCCAACCGGTATATCTTCGCCATCCAGATTAATATATACATACGTTAGAATTTCGGCCATTTTTTATTCCTTCTTTAAAACAATCCGCTTGGGAAGCTCTTCGCTGCCCAATGCCTGCCCGACAGAATCGAAAGCAATATCGGCAACGTCTTTCAACCGGTCTAACATTCCTAAAACATAGAGAGCGGTGGCATAAAGCCCCATTGATACAGTCGGTTGCCCATCTTCAATAGATTTAAGGGTAACACGTGAAATACCAACACGTTCTGCCATAAGAGCTGCAGGAATACGCCGGCGCAGACGTGCTTCTTTTATATCTTTTCCGAGCTTTTTTAAAGCCTTTTTGACTGGGATGGGTGTTGTTAGTTTTTGTTTCATCTTTTAACTCTTATGTAAAATATATTTTACTCTAACAGCTTTAATGTATAATATATTTTACTTTATGTCAAGAAGATTCACTCTAATATCTATCTTTCTTTAGTATTCTACAAAATGTGAGAATTTATACCTACTTTGATGTGTATTATGTTAGCCAACACAGATAAACCATTGCTTAATCGTTTTTGCGCGACAATATTTGTTATATATTTCTTACCTTCTACGGCTTGTAATTACAGTCGGCGACATTCTGACACCAACTTATTAGATCCTCCCCTGACAGGTAGCCTACTAGTCTATTATGTTAAGTTTTTTAAGGGCTTTTGTTAACGTCATTTCAAGACCGGTATTCTTTATTTCATCAAAATAGATTACATTTCTAATGTATTTTAAATCGCAAAAAATAATCTCATCCGTTTTATCCGCATAATAATCCGGTTCATATATAACGTATCGTCCGGTTATGCAAGATAAGAGATTTATAAGCTTTTCATATTTATTCACATTCTGGGCAATCAAGAAGATAGCTTTTTCTCTATCATATTTTTCTATTGTCTCATTTACTTCTTTAACTTTTAGGCCTACCTTAGTCAAACGACGGGCTTTATCCAATAATTCCAGCATTTTCTTGAATATTGTATCCGCTTTTTGGTTTTCTTCATCAATATTTCTTTGTTTATTGTATACAGTTTTATTTGGTGTGTCGGATTGTTGGACTTTCTGCTTAATATTCATTTACTTTTTTTCCAATACTTCTATTTGTTTATGCAGTTTTTTTGCATTTTTATCGGTTACGACCTTTTTGCCGGTTTGGCTTTCCAGCTCTTTACGGGCTTTATTGGCGACTTCCCCGCCTGCGCGAGCGACTTTTTTGTGTTGAGCTAAACCTTTAGGATTTTGGCTCTGGGAAATTTCGGTTGCCGAAACTTCTGCAAGCATATTCAGCACCAGTTCCATATTAGTCATATTATCGCGCAGATTTTCCTTTTTTAGTCCTTTAAGTTGTTTGTATTCTTTGGTGGTCATTCCCGTCCACGCTTTGGTGATTTCATCGGTTAAAATCGCATATTCCAAACCTTTTTGAATGCCGCCTCTGTCCCACTCGTCTGTTAAGCCTTTGCGGATTTCAATAGATTTCAGGCGTTGATTTACCCACGCTTCGGAATATCCTTTTTTAAGATATGTTTCCAAAGCACGGTTGATTGTAATTTCGGGGTCTTCCATTTCATCAATACGCTCACGACCAACTTTAGCAAGCCACATCTTAAACGGTTCGGCCTTTGGGCTTGGAATGCTTTGTATCAGGCGCAAAAGCTGCTCAGTATCAGCTACATCGGTCAGACGCATTTTACCGTCTGGTGCTATCATTTTCAACTGGTTACAATTTGTAACCGTTTGATTACCTTCCTCGGAAAGCCTGTGTTTTAATACTTTCCAGTAATTTCTAGCTGTTTGATATTCGGAAGATGTTAATACTGCCACAACATCAACAATGGAAAAATACCATTTTTCTTGGTTTTCATCCCATTCCACACGGACTTTTTGCTCTTCAAATAATTTTATGGCGGTTTCTTTATCCATCTTTTAATCCTCAAGACATTTACTTGTTTTTTATTTTATCGATTTATCGCCCAAAAAGCAAGTGTTTCACATATTTTGTACACGTTTTGTTTCTTATATTTTATAGCCGCAATATATTGCATTTTTATAATTTTCTGTTTTATTTATTCATTGCACTTCCAGTGGTAGCGCCACCTGAAACATATCCGTCGTATCGGTCCGGACAAAGGCGGTCACAGGGAAGTTTTGAAAGATTAGAAATTAGGTGCATTGCGCTGAGGTTTATCTATCTAATTTTCCGTATGCAATTCATAACGGACTCGAGCAAAAAACAAGGCCAAACTTATCTTGTTGATTTTACATATTTATCTTATATTTTTTAATGTTCGCCTGTCTGGTGTCTATCACCCACCATTAAAACAAAAATGCGCCCTTGCGGCGTTTTTTTTGTTTTAAATAATGATTTTGGACTCAAACCGAAAAGCAGGTTCGACTGCCAGCGCAAGACAGACGGAAGTATGCCGGTTGCCGACGGCAATGCGCGCCTGTGCGGCCAAACGAAGTGAAGGTCAGTCCTACACTACAGGCCTCATCAGTTTTTGCAATATTTGCAAAAGTAATGGATTTCTTTGTGAACTATCTTTCGTCTGGTAAGGCCTGCTCTTTCAAACATCCCAGCTCATCGTCCCATTTCCAACAGTCGCTTCGGCAGATTTTTTGAACGGGGTCATAAATCTTCCCCGTTTCAAGGCAATCTACCCTACGGCGTTCAGTCACAATCTCATTAAGGTTATCATGCATATACCCATAAACAACAATGCAAATAACAAACGCACAATATGCTATAACTCGTATTTTAGAAAAAAAAGTCAAAACAAGGAAAAATAAACATGCTGTCATCACAGAATAGTATATATTCAAAATATCCCCTTCTGCATTATTGATGGCAGCATACTCAAAAGCAAAACCAAGCAACATTAGAAAAATAAAAAATAATTTCAGTAAGATGCTAAACACTGCATCTTCTTTTACCTGTGTTGCTTTTTCTGCCATCTTTTCCTCTTTTAGCTTCATCTCTTTCATTAATGTATGACTACGTTTCAAGTCTTTAACAGGAGCGGCAAGTCCGGCTCCTGTTTTCCCAAGTACAGGCTTGTAGTTTTTCAAATAATTATCAAGTTATTTTGCTGTTTTATCACCATATTTTGGCATATCTCTTCTCTTTATAAAATCAAACAAATCTATCATATTTAATATATGATAAATACTATATAGGAATAAATTTCACATTTCGCGACTATAAAAGGAACGAAGAAATACAAAAGCTGCCATTTTTAACTTAATAGCCCTAAGGACAAGATGTCAAATCGTGCTCAAAAAGCTTGTAATTGGCTGATTTCTGTATTTTAATATTTCTCAGATTAAATATGTTATAGGTAATGAGAAATGGCGATAAGATTTTGTATTTTTGATGTCGGGCAGGTTTGCTACCCTTATAGTTTGCATCCTCTTAATTGTCTTATGCGGAAAATGTCTCCCCAAAAAGATGATTTTGATGCCAAAGCGGGAGTAAAATCATTTAATTATAATCCTTTTATGAAAGGTAACGTTGATTTTTCACAGTTTTGCAAAGAGTTATGCGCTCATTGCGGGGTTGGCTGTTCGACGGGTATTGAGGCTTTGATTGATGAGGCAATGCACAAAGGCGTTGGAGAATTTTATGCCGAAACATTGGCAGTTATGGCAGAACTTCAATTAAAAGGGATTGAGGTTTGTCTGTTATCTAATGCGCTGCCAAATTTATTTGATACAGCAAAGGGATTGGCGGCGAATGATAAAATTTTTGTGTCGTATGAGTTGGGGCTGCTAAAACCTGATGCAGAAATTTATAAACAGGTTCTAAGGTTATTGAAAGCTAAGCCGGAAGAGGTTGTTTTTATTGATGATAAATTGAAAAACGTTGAGGCGGCAAAATCAATCGGTATAAATGGAATTGTTTTTAACAAAGATACGATTGCTGAGGATGTGCGGCGGTTCGTGAATTGCTAGCCAAACCCTGCCATTTTCTCCCGGCTTGCGGAAGTTTTTTAACGGTGCGGGAAAGGTGTATGGAGGCATTTTAATCAAACACTCAGTCGTGTTTTTTTTAAAAATGAGATATATGTTGCCCAGATAAATGCAATAACAAGCGCAGCATAATATGCATATTCCAGACAAGAAAAGTAAACAAGGGCGATATCGTCAATCGGCGGTTTGTTATTGTATTGTCTTTGTGCGGAGATATAGCCGAAAATAAAACCGGCGACTGTTCCAAATAAAAATATAAGGTAGTCTACTGCGCCTAAAGCTTCAATGTAATGAGTAATTTTGCTAAATTTATTTTGCATAGGAGCGAATAAGGAAAAATTTTTTTTCAATAAGATGATAACGAAAAAGATGATAAACAGACCAGATTTGATTTATTAATTGAGGAAGAGGAATATAGGAGATGATATGGTTAACACCGCCTAAAATTAAAAGGTTTGCAAGGGTTTTGTTCATATCTGTTCTCCTGTATTCTGACTGGTTCTGCTTTTTGCGTTTACAGGTTTCATCGTATGTTTGTTTGGCGATAAAACCATATTTTCCCGCGTTAAACCCCGTATTCCACGCTTTTACCGGCTTTATTTGTCCTGCAGCATAATCCAGGGCAGCATTGCCCGTTTTTAGCGGATTTTCAACGTTTAATCTTTTATACACATTAATAGCTTTTTTGGCAATCCCCCCAAAAGAACAATCCCCAATGTATTGTGTTTGCGTAGTCGCATTGTGTTTGCGCAGTCGCATTGTATTTGCGCAGTCGCATTGTGTTTGCGCAGTTTGTATAAGATGTTCGCCTGACCGGTATGTATTGTCCGCCATAGTTGGCAGCTCCTATCACGAAAGCTGTTTCTCTTTTTAAAAATCAAGCGCTTACCCCAGTTTGTATGTTGCAAATTTCAAAATCGTATTTTGGGAGAAACTTCCGAACCATTTTACTTATATTTCTTTATTTTCAAACGCTTAATATAGATTAAATCCGGTAGGCCTTGAGAAAAAAATATTGACTTTTTTCCGTTGTATGGTACTCCTTGACTACTTAAATTTATTTTGTATTAATTATTAATTTTTGTATATTTATGAAAAAAGGTAAAAAATCTGAACACTCAGCTGAACAGAAACAGGCGGAGCGCATTTACAGCCGTATTATTAAAGGACTTGTCATCGCAGGTATTGCCTTGTTCTTTATACACTGGGGATATTCTCTTGGTGTGGTTTGCTTTATCCTTTGGTCTGCTTATTTCTATGAGCAAGGACGTATGGAATGGGTATGTGATGAATACGAACAGAATGGTTATCCAACGCAAGGACTATACCGAATGTATAGAAGTTGGAGAATTTTTGCTGTTTTATTAGCAGCAGCTTTGATTATAATTTATCTTAGCTTTAGTTCATAAATTTCTGACCACCCCCGCCAAATGAAAAAGCCTCCGTTTTTTGGAGGCTTTTTCGTGTTTTCACATATCTTTCGTCAGGTAAGGCCTACTCTTTCAAACACCCCAGTTCATCGTCCCATTTCCAACAGTCATCACGGCAGATTTTTTGAACGGGGTCGTACACCTTTCCACTGTCCATACAGGCATCAATATCGTGCTGCTCTTTAATTTCCGGGACATATTTCCCCATCAGAATAAAAATGACCAGCGCCGTACCCAAAACAATATATGCAATTTTGCGATATTTCTGACAGTATGACAAGCCAAATGCTCCAAGAGCGACGATAACCACCGCTCCATACAAATAAAACCACAAAGGTGCCGTTCCAAAGGTTATTGCCCAGCTAATACCCAACACCGCCATCATGCAAAAAAAGATTATCGCCTTTAGGATGTGTTTTATCACCAACAATAATTTTTTTTTCATATTTTCTCCTTATTTATATTTCGTATGGTGTGTCGGACAGTTTTTTTCTAATGTTTTACCTTGCAACGCTCCTCTCTGTCCTCTTAAATTTGCCCGGTAATCCCGTACACTGTCAGCGATGGAATATTTGTTGATGAATATATCTTTCATTTCTTTTCCTGCATCAATAATATTTGCAACACCCGCTCCATATACGCCGCTTCGCTTTGTTGCTTCATAATTTGCTTTACAGTGGAAAAACAGATCACTTTCCTTTAGCTTCATTTCTTTCATTAATGTATGACTACGTTTCAAGTCTTTAACAGGAGCGGCAAGTCCGGCTCCTGTTTTCCCAAGTACAGGCTTGTAGTTTTTCAAATAATTATCAAGTTATTTTGCTGTTTTATCACCATATTTTGGCATATCTCTTCTCCTTATAAAATCAAACAAATCTATCATATTTAATATATGATAAATACTATATAGAAATAAATTTCACATTTCGCAACTGTAAATTAAAAAAAAATTTCCCCTATATAAACCACAGCGGACGCCGACAAAAATAATACCGAACATCTCGTTGAATTTTATATATTTATTTTTCTAATTTCCCTCAAATGGCGTTACCCCCCGCCAAATGAAAAAGCCTCCGAATAACGGAGGCTTTTTCTCGTTAAGGAAAATATTACTCGGTATCACCTTCCAACATTTTTTCAGTTATGCAGCCTTGTTCTTGGCTCCACTTAATACAATCTTTGCGGCAGATTTTCTGCTCATTATCCCACACTCCTTGTTGGCTGCTCAGACAATACCCTTCGTCATCAAACACCAAATAAAGAAAATAGCCGCAAACAAAAACACCGAAAAGTGCAAAAATATTCCAAACAAAGCGCACTATCCGCCAAATCCACTTTTTTAATTCAGTACTTTCCATTGATTCCCTTCACTCTAAAAGAATGACACCCATCTTTTGAACTGGTATATACACCACTTTTTGCTCGTTGTCTACCAATTTCATTTACCTTTCTGTCATGAATTTTATCTTTTGAAGCCGCAAGAGGAGATAAACCTTTCCAAACTTGGTTATAGTAGTAATCAAGCTCTTCTTTCACATTGCCTGATTTTTCGGCAACTTTTTCACCAATTCTTCCTCTTTTACAGCAGATTTTTTATTTTAATTGATTGCAAAATTAAAATAAAAATATATACTTCATTATATATTCGCATCCCCAAAGCTGCCCGCGCCAATCGCCCGCTTCGGCTTTCGGGAATTTGTTTTGAATTTGTTTCGCTTCGGCTGAAAGGACTGTCATGAAAAAATTTTTGCTTATCCTGCTTACAATCATCATTCTGCTTGCCGGAGGAATTTGCGGCTTGTATCTCAACCTTGAATCGATTGTCAAAGCCTCCGTTGCCAAATACGGCTCGCAGCTGACCGGTACCGAAGTCGCGCTCGATGGCTTCCGCCTGTCCCTGCGCAAAGGAGAAGCCGAATTGAAAGGCCTTCGCATCGCCAACCCCGAAGGATACCAGACGCCGCAGATACTGAGCCTCGGTTCCGTTTATGTCAGGCTGGATATGCGCTCGCTCTTAAAACCGGTCATTGTTGTCGAAGAAATCCGCATCGCCAACCCCGAAATTGCGTATGAACTGAAAAGCGTCGCCCATAACAACGTGTCCGACCTGCTGGCGGCAGTCAACAAAAACGCCGCAGCCGCCGCTGCCAAACCCGCCGCTGACCAAACCGATGCCACACGGGCCGGCACCGCAAAGCCCGCCGTTTCCTCAGGCGGCTCCGCGAAATCAGCCTCTTCCTCAGGCGGCAAAAAAGTCATCATCAACGCGCTTAACATAACCGGCGGCAAAGTCAGCCTCGGCGCCACGTTTGGCGGCAAAGGCGCCGCCGCTTCCGTTCCCCTGCCCGCCACCACCCTGAAAGATATCGGCCGTGAAAAAGGCAGTCAAGGCAAAGGCATTATTGAAACCGCCTCTCTTATTCTGAAAAAAATCCTTGATACCGCTTACGATACAGCTGTCCGTCAGGGGCTGAACAGCCTGAAAGATATTGCCGGCGAAAGCGCCGACACTTTGAAAGGAACTGCCGAAAGCCTGAAAAACAGCGCCAAAGGACTGCTGGGCGGCCTCTTGTAATTCCCCGCGTGCCAACGTCGCAATCGCCTCTGCCGCCCAAGCTCTCGGCCGTCCAGGCTCTCTGCCGCTAACGCCGCAGACGCCTTTTGCAACCAATGCCCCCTCTGCCGCCAACGCCGCATGCCAACAGCCCAAAGCCGTTCTCCTGTCGGCTCTCACTTATCAACGTCTCGCTTTCTGCCGTACGCCGGCCGCCTGTCCCTTTTTGAGGATTAATCTCTTTCGTCAATAACAGCCCAAATGCCGGGAACTGCCTCGCGCTCATACGGCCTGGTATCAAAAACCTGCACCTGGCAATCGCGTGAAACTGCCGTAAACGCGCGCCCGTCTTTTTTCAGCCGATAGCGTTTCACCCCCCGGCTGCAATCCTTGCATGCATTCGGACGGATGCAGACCGCCGACGTAAACAACGGCGGATATGCAAACACCGCCTGAACCGTCGGCACCAGAGCCTTCGCCGCCGTCTCCGCCATATTTTCCGCCGAGCTTTCCAACGCCAGCGTTGCCCACGCCGCGCCGATATCACGCAAGGCCGCGGTCGCATAATGGTTCATGACATAGATAAAGCTTCCCGCCCCGATTTGCACGCCTTCGTACTGCCTGAGCATCTCGAAAGCATAATAATTCTCGGCAACAAACTTCCTCGCCCCTGCATCATACAAACTCTGCACAACCGCGGCCAATCTCCCCGTATTGCGGCATATCTGCGGCAATACAAACCATGTTTCCGCCATATCGCACGCCTGCCAGTCCGTTTCAGCCGTTTCCAGCCCGATACGGAACAACCGCAATTTTTTAACCTGCCGTTCCGTCGCACACGTCGCCAAACAATTTCCCCCGGCATCCGGCTCTATATTTTCACATTCATTCACCGCCTCTACTCCGCCGGTTTTCACGGCCTGCCGTGATTCCGCCATCTGCACAGCCGCCTCTTCCTCCGCCATTTTCGCCGCTGCCGCCGCTTTATCCAACAGGCCGCGCCGCAATTCATTCAATACCGAAACCGGAACAAACCGCGCTTCGGAATTGGCAATATCCAATGCTGCCACGGTAAAGGCCGTACCTCCGGTTTTGGCAAACGCTTCCCGCACGGCAGCCTCCACTTTTGCCGTATCTTTCGCCGGCGGAAAATCCCCTCGCATAACGGCTGCCACTCCGGCAAACCTTTCAGCATTCGTCCCTGCACTACCGTCTGCGATACGCTCCGCTGTCCCCGCACAATCGTCTGCCCCACAACAGACCGCCCGCACCTCATCAGCGCCGATTTCCACCCGAACCGCCAGTTCCGCCCGATTGCGATAAGCGCCGGGTTTCGGCTTCTGATAAGCATATTTTCCTTTCACCGCCGAGGATGAAGCCAGATAAACCGGTGCGCCGGCTGCCAGATACGGATGCTCCTCCGGCAGTTCCAATTCCACATACTGCCCTGCCGCCGCCGCAATCTCCGGCTTTCCATTGACAAACAGTGCCTTGACCCCGAACCCGAACGGTTTTTCGTCGCCTGCCGCGTCAATCTGCACGCCGTCATAACGAGCCACCGCATGCGAAGTCTTAAACCCCAGACGATTTCTCCCGACGCGTTCCACTTTGCCGATAAGCAGCCCCCGGTGCCCGACAAAATGTGCGTCAACCACGTTTTTATCCTTGCCGTTAAAATGGAACCGGCACCATGGCCGCGAAAAAATCTGCCGGATGTCCTCCGCCTCTTTCAAGTCCTTTTTGCGCCCGTCGAGAATATGACGATAATAGTTCGTAACCGCCGCAACATACAGCGGCGACTTTTTCCGCCCTTCAATTTTGAGCGACAGCGCCGGGATTTTCAAAACCGCCTCCTCCAACGCCAAATCTTTCATGGAAAACAAATGCGACCTTAAGCCGCCGCAACCTCCGGCCAGCCCGCGCTGCCCTGCTCTCCCCGCATCGCAGTTCCCGGCCAGCCCGTACCGGTCCTCCCGCGCTCCTCTGTTATCGTCTTCTTCCTCCACTGCAAATTCCGCCCGGCACGGATAAACGCACCGCCCGCGGTTTGCGCTCTTGCCGTATTCCAGCGCCGAAAACAGGCACTGCCCGCTGTAAGAATAACACAGAGCCCCGTGCACGAATACTTCCAAATCCAAATCCGGCGCCGCCTCGGCCACCGCCTGAATCTCCCGCAGGCTCAGCTCCCGCGCCAATACCACGCGCTTAAATCCGAGCCTTTGCAAAAACTTCGCCCCCTCGGCGTTATGCACCGCCATCTGCGTGCTTGCATGCAGTTCCACGCCTGGAAGCATTTTCTTCGCCAGATAAAATACCCCCAAATCCTGCACAATCAGCGCGTCAACCCGCGTCCGCCGCAACACCGCAAAAATCTCCGGCAGCTCGCGAGCCTCCGCCTCGGTCAAAACCGTATTCAGCGCCACAAATACCTTGCGCCCCAGCGTATGCGCATAAGCCGTAAATTCGTCAAGTTCCTCCGGCGTAAAATTCTCTGCTCCCGCCCGCGCCGAAAACTTTGTCAGCCCGAGATAAACCGCGTCGGCGCCGTAATGCAGCGCCGCATATCCTGCTTCAAGGCTGCCCGCCGGCGCCAAAAGTTCATGTTTCATGATAGTTTCCTTGTTTCTGCCGTATTGCGGCATATGCCGCCAAAGCGCTTTCGCCGTGCGCTTCCGTTTGCAAACGACCTTACGCCGCCCGCCCGTTTTTGTCAACAGAAAACATCGCCGCCCCGCTGCCGGAATTTCACCACGCCGCAGTCCGAACGCCGCCGTACTCTCCCCTAAAGAGGGGAAATTAGCGATGGATAGAAGCGGATGTCTCCCGAGGAACACGAGTGTACTTTGACGTACACGATGCAACGATGTGGAGCTCCATCCGGCCTGTTGCCCGCATCATGGTATAAATTTTGTGAGTGAACCGCAGGAGCCTGCCAAAGAGCGGGTGTGTACATAAAGGTACATGACCGCTCTGCCGAGCGGCCTCCTCCTGCGAACTCAATCGCAAAATTTTCCCCTTTAGTACTCGGAACCCAGCCCGAACGCCTCTTCGCTCTTATCGTCCAACATCGACCTGCCGTCGTCGCCGATAACCCTCTGCGTATTGTTAAAGTCAAAATCAGGCTTCAGCGCTTCGGTAATGACCACCCGGTCATCCAGCGTGGCCGGGCGTCCCGTCTTCGGGTTCACGCGGACGAAACGGATTCCTTTCGGCACGCGGAATTCGAGGTTCGGCTTGTCTTTCAGCGCCTCTTTCATAAAATCGTAAAACACCGGCAATGCCGCCGCCGCACCGGTTTCTACCCGTCCGAGCGTCCGCGGCTCGTCAAAGCCGATATACACGCCCGCGACCATATCCGGTGAAAAGCCGATAAACCACGCGTCCTTAGTGTCGTTCGTCGTACCGGTCTTGCCCGCCAGATTTTTGCCCAGCTGCGCCAGCCTTGCCCCGGTTCCGCGCTGTACCACGCCCTGCAAGATGGACACCATCTGATACGCCGTCAGCTCGTCCAATACCCGCTCGCGGTCATCGGTAATTTCCGGCACCGGCGCTGCCGGGTCAAAATGCGCCGCTTTGCAGCCGATACAGTGGCTGTCATTGTTTTTATACAAACTCTTGCCGTAACGGTCCTGAATCTGCTCAATCAGATACGGCGTAACCTTTTTCCCGCCGTTGACGAACACCGCATACGCCGTTATCATGTCGACCAAACGCGTGTCGTCCGCACCCAGCGACATCGAAAGCAGCTGCGGCAGGTTATCGTCCACGCCGAGGCGTTTCGCCATCGCCGCCACCTTGTCCATACCGACGTCCTGTGCCAGCCGCACCGTCATCAGGTTCTTTGATTTTTCGATTCCCTGCCGCAGCGTCGTCAGCCCCGAAAACCCTTTGGAATAGTTGGAAGGCTTCCACAGCGGCAGCCCCGGCCCCTGATCAAGCACAAACGGCGCGTCCAAAATTAAATCCGTCGGCGAATAGCCGAGTTCCAGCGCTGCTGCATAGACAACCGGCTTAAACGTCGACCCCGTCTGGCGGTAGGCCTGTGTCGCGCGGTTAAACTGCGATTTGGCAAACGAAAAGCCGCCGACCATCGCCAGCACCTTGCCGTTGTGCGGATCCATCACCACCATCGCCCCCTCGACGTTCGGCACCTGCCGCAGCTCAAACGCGCCGTTTTTGGCTTCCTCGACATAAATCACGTCGCCTTTCGCCAACACGTCGGACGCCTTTTTCGGCGCCTCGCTGACCCGCTGGTCTTTGAGCGCCTTGCGCGCCCACGCCAGACTCTTCAGCCCGATGGTTCCCTGTTTGCCGCTTTCGGTTTCAATCCTGGCTTCCGCGGCGCCTGCCGAAAGCACGACCGCCTTTTGCCAGCTTTTTTCCGCACCTGCCGGCAAAACCGTTTTTTTCAATGCGTCCTTATAGTCGCCGTTAAGGTCTATCCGTGCCGTTGCCCCGCGGAACCCGTGCCGCCGGTCATAATTGAGCAGTCCGCGCCGGAACACTTTGGTCGCCAGCTGCTGCAGCGCCGGGTCAATTGTCGTGCGCACCATCAGCCCGCCTTCAAACACCGCATCCTCGCCGAGGCTCTTGGAAATAACGCGCCGCACCTCGTCGCTGAAATACTCGCCGTCTTTCAGATATCCGAATTTCCGCTCCACCGTCACCAGCGGCTTTTTCTGCGCCGCCTCGGCCTCTTCCCTGCTCACGTACCCGTCTTCCGCCATACGCCCGATAACCCAGTTGCGCCGCGCAATCGCCGCGTCGTAGCGCTTTTTGGGATTGTAGTTGTTCGGCCCTTTCGGCAGCGCCGCCAGATAGGCGGTTTCTTCAAGCGTCAGCTCCGCCAGCGATTTGTTGAAATAATTGAGAGCCGCCGCCGCCACGCCGTATGCCCGGTTGCCGAGGTAAATCTCGTTCAGATACAGCTCCAGAACGTGCTCTTTGGAAAATGCGTTGCTGATGCGGTACGCCAGAATGGCCTCCTTGATTTTGCGGATAAGCGACCGCTCCGAAGAAAGCAGAAAGTTTTTCGCCACCTGCTGCGTAATCGTCGACGCCCCGACCAGCCGTTTGCCTTTGGCATAATTGACGACATTCGTAAATACCGCGCGCGTAATCCCCAGCAGATCTATCCCCGGATGCGAATAAAAATGCTTGTCTTCGGCAGCGATAAAAGCCTGCTTGACCCGCTCGGGAATTTTATCCTCCGGCACGAAAATGCGCTTCTCCGCCGCATATTCCATCAGCACCTGCCCGTCGCCGGCATACAGGCGCGTCGTAACCGGCGGCTCGTATGTTGCCAGCTTCGTATAGTCGGGAATATCAAACCCGGCCGTTTTAAACCAAACAAAAATGCCCGCAAACAGCAACACTGCCATCAGCAGCCCGAAACTGACCAAATTCACCAAAAGCTTATACATTAAAACATCCGCAAAACAATAGAGTCGTCCTGAAAAGTCTTTATAAATATACAGTCCGTTCCCCGCTTGGCAACCTCTATTTAAGCCTTATACCCATAATATTAAACCCATAATATTAAGCCCGCAACCTCCGCCGCACCGCAACCCCGACGCTGCGTTTTCTCCTCTTCCTTTTCTGCCCTTCCTCTCCCGTTCAGGCAAAACTAAAGCCCTCTCCAAAGAGAGGGCTTAAAACTGGTGCACTCGGCGGGGTTCGAACTCACAACCTTCTGATCCGTAGTCAGATGCTCTATCCAGTTGAGCTACGAGTGCGTCAACAGAGCTTTTAATAGCGCATTGTTTTTTTATTGTAAAGCATTTTTTTCATATTTTTGCACATTTTTTCATAACATATTAGATTGGCGTCAAAAAAATATTTTCTCTCCGCCGCCTTCGTTCCCGGCGCCGCCGTCCGTATCCGCCCCGAAACCGCCGCGCCGCATCAGGCTTTTTCCGCCTGCCCTCTCCCCAGAAAATATTCCAGCACCGCATTGCGCACCTGCCGCCGCTTTCCCTTATGCCGGAAAAACAGCGCGCAGACGTTGCTGACAAACCGGTATTTGCGGTATCTCCGGTACAGCCGCTCGATTTTTTCGCGCTCTTCGTCCCGCTCGGGCACAACGTGCGCCGCATCCGCATAATCCCGGTACAGCCGCCGCCACTCGATATGCGTATAACAGCTGCGAAACGCATTCGGATGTACCGCCATATCAAAAGTCGCTTTCGTCGGCCGCAGGTTAAACTGCTCAAACGTCAGGAATATGAAATCGGACGCGAAAAAACGCTCCGTCTGCGCCACGCCCGCTTCCCGGCAGTCGTTGTAAAAGCCGCACTCCGGCGCAAATCCGCCGCGTTTAAGACAGTTGATAAACAGATACTGTTCGGGCACATACTGGTACTGATGCCTGTCCTGCCGGTTCCAATAGGCCTGTTCCCGCGTCATCAGCGGAATGTCATAGAGCCGCAGCAAATCTTCCGTCCGCCCGAAAAACGCCAGATCCGACGGATGAAACGGAAACGGCATATCCGACCGCGGATTGCGCGCAAAATAGCAGCAGGCAAGCAGCTTATGCCCGAATGCGCGGTATGCCTCGTCCGCCGCCGGAAAAGCGTCAAAATACCGCAGAAAACCATTGCCCGTCAGCAAAAAGTCGGAACGCAGCTTCAAAGCATACGGCGTCAGCACCTTTTTCAGCCCCGCTGCCGTATTGGCAATCTGGCGGTTAACGTTGTTGATTTTCTCTCCCGGACGTTCGGCATAGGCAAATCCGCCCGGATCCGGAACCGCCACAACCTCGTCGGCACCGACGTCCGGTATTGCAGTTTCCCTGCTTCCGGCACACGGCAACGGCGCCCCGGCTCCGGCCTCTGCCGCCCCATACCCTTTCGCTCCGGCTCCGGTCTCTGCCGCCCCGCGCCCTTTCGCTCCGGCATCTGCGCCGCCATCCGGCACACCGCCCGGCACGCACGTCGCAAAGACCACCCGCGCCCCCGGCAGAAACCGCCGCACGCTCTCAACCGCCCGTACCGTAATCCCCTCATACACGGCTCCCTGCACCACGACCGTAATGTCTGAAAATTTTATTTCCATCAAAGTTTCCGCCGCAAAAGAAAATTTCTCTTGCCATATTTGGCCAGATACCAGAATACCCGTATCGGAAGCGCCGCCCAGCGCAGCACCGGAAGGATTTTGCGCCCCGCACAGACAAACGGCGCGCCGAAATCTCTTCGCAGCGCTTTTAACGTATCTTTATACGCATACAGCTTCAGAATATCCTTGACTTTGTCATTATGCCGGTCAACATGCTCCGTATACTCGTTGCAAAAATGCCTGAACGAGAAAAAGCGATACTGCTGCTTGTGCTGCATTTTGTCGAACTTTGAAACGGCTCCCAGCATTTTTTGATCAAATATCAGGAAATTGGAAACAAAAAAACGATCCGTCAGTTCTTTCAGCCGGGGCGACGTCGCCAGATAATATTCCGGAACGGCCGCAGCCTTTCCTGCTTTTTCCAGCAGCGCAACCCACAAATACTGTTCTATGATATACCTGCTGGCAAAACGGCATGGATTAGGCTGCCCCGCGCCTCTGCAAAAGAAATCATACACGCCTTCGGGCATTGGCCGTCCGTCCCACAGCCTGAGCAAATCTTCCGTCAGCCCGAAATGGAAAAGGTCTGCCGGATGTTGCGCAAAGGCCAGATCCGGCGCATGCGGATTAACTGTCAGAGTCTTATGAATCAGTACCCTCTGCTCAAAAATTCTGCAATCCGCTTCATACATGTCAAAAAGCCGGTTGAATGTATTGTAATTTTTCAAAAAATCGCCGTTTTGCAATACAAAATCCGTCCGCCACCGCACCGCGTATTTTGTCCGGCACGCCTTCAGCCCGCGATTGACGGAATATTGCTGCAAATCGTAAGTATTAGGCGCTTTCCACGGACAGCTTTCTAAATGCGCCGAATATTCCGGTTCCATTTTCTTATTCAGTACCAGACGGTCATACAGCCCGTCAAGCCCGGAGAGGTCTTCCCCTTCCCATGTAGACAGGACAATTTCGGCTTCGGGAAAATACTTTCGTACCGAACGCAACGACCTGGCCGTCGCATACCGCCCCTTGCCGATGATTTTTCCGGTACACACAAACGTAATATCGCGCGGGCTGACGGTTTCCGTCTTCCTTCTTTGCAGGTTGCCGAATTCTTCGGGAAGGTACTGGTAGTAATATTCGCTGTACCCGCGCAGAAAATGCCCGTCCCAGAGTTTGCGATGCAGGATGTACGGATGCTCCCGCCCTTCCCTTGAATATGCATCGCCGGGATGCAGAATGGAATAGTCGATGACAAAATTCCATCGCGGCGAAAGCAGCTTCTTCTTATCGCCGATAACCGCATTCAAAACGTCCTGGTCGCACAGGGCGAGCGGCTGGTGTTCCAGCAAATACGCCACCAGTTTAGGAGAAATTTTATCTTTCCGCATCAGTTCCAAATTCATCAGCATCATTCCGGCGTTAAAATAATTTTCGGGGTGTTTCATTTTCAGATAATCCCGCGTATAAGACGCCCAGTCATACCCTTTCAGCCCTTCGACGTCGCGCAGCCAGACCGTGTCTCTGTCGCTGATATGCTGCCGGACAAAACGATCCTGGACGCACCCGATATAACAATTGCCCGTATCCTCGTTAAAAAGCTTGGAAATGTCTCCCAAAACCACCATGTCCGCGTCTAACTGGATTATCTTCTTATATTCCTTCAAAACCTCCGGGATAAACAGCCTGTCAAATATTGCCGACGTCTTAATGTTTGTCGTCAGAAAACCCGCCGTCTTGTCGCGGATGTCGATAAATTTCACCCGTGCGTTGCCGTATCTGGAAATAACCTTTCGCAGAAGTTCCTTCGTTGCCTCTTTTATGCCGTTGTCAAAGACGATAAACTCATACGTATAGCTGCTGTCCGAGTTTGACAGGATGGAAACCATAACCGTCGCGGCATGCTTAACATAATTGTCATCAACCGAAAACGTTATCGGGATAATCTTTTCTTTCATAAATTTTCTCCTATTCTTAATAAAAATCAATCCTGATTATATGTCCACGGCCCCCGGTCCATATATTCGGATATGGTAGCCCTGTCCCAGGTAATTCCCCTTTTTACAATTTTGGCCGGATTGCCGGCAATAGCGCAATCAGGCTCATCAAATACCTTTGCCACAACAGTTTCAGCCCCGACAATGCAGCCATCGGCAATCTCCGCATTTTTTAAAATCCTGCATTTTTCCCCCAGCCATACCCGGTTGCCGATATGGAGCGCCTTATGCGGAATATTCAATATTTCCCGGGTAGCAGTATCATAAATTGTATGAAAATCCGTACCCCGGATAGCAGCCTCCGCAATCATGCATTCCTGCCCGATTTCGATACATGATTTGTAATCCAGGCCAATTGTAGTGTCCCTTATTGTCGTATTTTTTCCAATAGTCAGAGAGGTATCGCCGGCAAAAAAGAAAATAAAATTATTCATAAATTTAAATGTCGGACAAATCTTGCAATAATGCCTTTTCCCTATCATATGTATAGTGCAGTTGCTGGCTGCCAGAGGAAACTCCAGTTCCAGAATATTATCGCTTCCCTCTATGATTATCTCAGCAAATCCCGCCACCCTCTCTCCGGCACCCAATCCGCGGAAAACGCCGTTTTCCCGAATAATGATTTTATTTCCCTCTCCGTTAATTTGCGGCACACACCCCCGTTCCGCAAATTCCTTATGCGCTTCTCGCTCTTCCGCTTTAATCCTTTCTGCTTCTGCATACTCTTTTTCTTTTTGTTGTAAATATTTTACCTTATCCTCAAGTTTTTTTGCCGTTTCTTCCAAAACCGTCACCCGGCCCCGCAGCAGCTCTGCCGTTTCCGGCAGCCGGTAACGCCGGCGGAAAGCTTTTCGCTTCTCCCGGTTCGGAATAAAACACGCCGCCGTATGCACTAAAAAGTTCCTTATACTCATTTTCTCTCCGCTGCCCCAAACCTGCTAAGAATAGTCTCCGATTTCTCTTTCAAAAATTTCATGACCATAGCCAACAAAACAACTGTTACAAGATATATACCGGGGGGGGGTATTATGAAGTATAAAACCGAACTTTGGTATCATATCGACAACAACCATATGAAAAATATATATAGGCAACGACAACGAACAAAAATAAAAAAACTTTTGTCCCAGCCCTGCAAACACTTTATTTAACTGCTCAGCTCCGCCATAGCAGGATGATACCAGTACGGCAATAACTGCATAATTAATAAAATCGTAGCTGACCGTAGCCGTATGCACAAGATAATAAATTAAAAATGCAACACTCAATCCCCCTGCCAATATGCATTTCACCGGTTTAATCTGTTTTAACTGCACAACAGCGGCTGCTGTCAGAATTCCCCATCCCAAACCGATAATTCCCCGCAAAACTCCAAACTGAAACGGTCCGACGATTGCTTCGCTAACCCGATTTAAACAGTGGGCAGGAGAATAAGTATATGCCGAGCACAATAAAACAAAAACGGTTGCAAATATAATCAATAGTGCTTTTTCAACTGAAATCACACGAAACAGAAACATATACCCCATAAAACAAAACAGATATACACCTAAGAACCATAACGAACCGTAAGCAAACCGGGGGCCTATCCCCAAATCTCCTAAAAAGAGAACAGAATTTGCCAATAAATACGGTGCCGGAATTTTTCCCGACAAAATAATTTGCAAAAACAGAGCCATTAAATAAAATGCATAAAAAGAACCAAGCCTCCTGGCAAAAATCTGCCACAACGACTTTCTTGAATAAAAAGGCAAACGCAAATACAAACAAAATCCGCTCATTATGAAAAACATTTCAACCAGCAAATACCCCTGCGGTATCAGTTTCCAGTTGTAATGCAACAAAGAAACGCCTATTGCCCCCAGCAACTTCAAAAGGTCAAAAACGTAAATTCTCTGTTCCATCTTATATCCTGCCGGCATTTGCGCCCCGCTCATTATGCCGCTGTCGCCGCCTGGCGTTCGTGTCCCCAATATCTCCCCGTTCATCTCTCCAGATACTCCCTGAGCTGCCGCGGCGTGCCGACGCAGGCGAAAGCGTCCGCCGCAATGTCGTAAACCCCGGTTTTCAGCCCCAGCCGCACCGCATGGTTATAAACATTGCTCATGTAATATTCGTTTTTTGCCTTGTCGCCGTAAATCATCATATTGATGGCGGCGCGCACAAAATCCGCCCCCCGCGCAAACATATACGCCCCGGCGATGGCGTGGCGCGAGATGGCTTCTTTCTCGCGCGTCCGCACCACCACGCCCTCCACGTCCGTTTCCGCGTACGAAAAACAGCTCTCGTCCGACGCAAACGTCAGCAGGCTGCCGTCCAGCCTCCGCGCCAGGCAGTCTTCGGCAAACCCCGCAAACGCCTCCCGCGTGAAAATGTTGTCGCTGTCGGCAAAGATGACCGGCAGGTTGTTGTTGATGATTTCAAACGCCGCCAGCGCCGTGCAGCACGCGCCCTGCGTCAGCTTTTCCACCGTAACGAACGCCGTGCGGTAGCGCTCCGACAGCCTCTCCAGTTCCGCCCCGTTTTCCTCCCGGAAGCGCTCCTGAATAATCAGCGTATAATGCGCATCGGGCAGGATGACCCCGTCCAGAACCCGCTCAATCATCATCTTGCCGTTGACGTCGATAAAAGGCTTCGGCTTGTCAAACCCCTCTGCCTGAAAACGGGAGCCTGCCCCCGCCATCGGTATCACCACGTTAATCATTTCGCCTTAGCCTCCCTCATCAGCATATCTTCGGAAATCTCCGCCCAGTTGTCGGCAAACCGCACCGCCCGGTCGTCAATCGTGATGTCCGCATTGGGCTTGCCGAAAAAAATCTCGTCATATTCGATGCCGTTCTTCTCCAGCCATTCAAACGTCATCTTCCCGACGTTTTTCAGCGCCTTGCCGACGTTGTGTCCGGTCGAGCCCATATTGCGCGCGGTATTGATAATCACCGTGTGCCCCGCCGCCCTGAGCGCGCGGATTTTCTCCGCCGCACCCGGCTTGGCCCTGACGTCGGCGTACGTTTCCCCGTCTTTGCGGATGTCGCAGATTGTCCCGTCCAAATCAATGCAGATGCGTAATTTCCTCTGTTCCGTCATATCGCTTGCTCCCCGTATAAAACCTCGTTAAGTTTCCGTACCGCCGTCAGGTAAAAGGCCCTCTGCCGGTTCGTGTCATCGCCGTGCAGCGGTATCATCGTCAGAAACAGCAGCCCCTCAATCAGCTTGATGTCCCGGCTGTCGTATCCGTATTCGACTGCCAGTTCGTCAAAAAACGGCTCCAGCTTCTCCGCCACAATCGGCGACGAAATCTGAAATTCATAATCGTCCCGCCCATTCTGCTCCAGCCGGTACAGCCCCGCAACGATAAAATCGTAATGTCCGACGATGCTGTGGCGCAATTTGGCGATATCATACCGCGGGTCGCCGTAAATCGTCTGCGTCCTGAACCGCCCGCGCGGGTCCACGAGCTTGAAGATATAATGCATCGGGTCAAACAGAATGTTGGAAAAGCAATAGTCGCCGTGCACGATGGTGCGCTTTCCGTATTCGGCAAGCCGTGCCAGCGCCGCCGCCAGGTCTTCCTTAAATTCGGGATAATTGCGGTAGTGCGTGCTGTTGATTGTCAGATAGCGGCTCTGCATCATCTCCGCAATGCGCGGATATTTTGCCGCAATTTCCGCCAGCCGCTGTTCGGTCTTGACGATGTAAATTTCCTCCAGTTCGCCGCGGTCGGGTGCCTCGGTGTATTTTTCAAACACCTTATGCACTTTCAGCAGCGCCTCGATGATGTTGTACCAGTCTTCCAGGTTGTTGGAACCGTAAATAAAGGTCTCTGCCAGATTCGCATAGCCGTAAAGTTCCATCTCCACCCGCGCAAACTCGCCGTCTTCGCTGACGTCAAACACCCGCGGCGCATAGCACGAAATCTCTTTAGGCAGGCTTTGGTACCAGTTCGCCTCGTCCAACAGCTTCTGCTTCTTTTTGGAAATTTTCGTAATCGTCCCGCGCACCGCGTCTACCGCCAGATTGTTGAACTCGCGCGCCGAAAACAGCCCCAGCCGCGCCTGCACCGCCCCGCTGATATGCCCGAAGTCGAACCAGTTTCGCGTCGTCTTGATTAAAATCGGCACCTGCCGGTTATAGTTGAGAAACACGTTGATAATGCTCGGCTGCTCCGCCCGCAGCTCCTCAAACACCAGCCGCTTCAGCAGCCGCGTGTCCGAAAACTTGTAATACCCGGCCAGCGCCTCTTTCCCCGTTACCGAAATGTCGCGTTCTTTGTTGTAAATGCGCAGCAAATGCCCGTTTTCGTCTTTGGTCGCCAGGCACCATTGTTTTGAAGTTTTGATGTTCGGCGACGCCAGAAACACGTCCGCCTCTTCGGGAAACGGCTCGTTAATCAGCGTATCGCCGAGGATAATCTGCGTCGGCATATCGTCGTTGCAGCTGCCCAGCATCGAAACCAGCGCCGTCGCCGCATCGTCATCTCCGCCGACGAAAATCTGCCTGACGTCGGGATAACTGTAACCCAGAAACCGGCTGAGCCGCGTGTTGCTGGAACGCAGTACGATTTTGATGTCGCCCGCCCCGTTCTTCTTCGCCGCATCAATGCACCAGTTGATGGCCGGCTTGCCGCGTATCGGCAGCAGCCCCGGGTCGGTAATCATGCCCGAAGAAATGTTTTTCGGGTTAAACTTCCCCGCTGCCAAAATAATCGTGTTAATATCGCCGCTGTTATCAATGCTCATGTTCTGTTCCTGTCATAAATTGCTTTGTTGGCCTGAAGTCCGATTTCTCCTCTGTCCGCTCCGGCAGCAACTTCCCTGCCCGTCCCGGCGGCAACTCCTCTGCCCGCTCCGGCACCAACTCCTCTGTCCGTCCCGGCGGCAACTCCTCTGCCCGCTCCGGCGGCAACTCCCCTGCCCGTCCCGGTACCAACTCCTCTGCCCACTCCGGCACCAACTCCCCTGCCCGTCCCGGCACCAACTCCTCTGCCCGCTCCGGCACCACTCCCCCCGTTTTTCCCCGCTCCGGCTCTCCCGGCACCGTCCGTCCCGGTTCTCAGCCCCGCGTCCTCATTCTTCTTCAAATACAGATACAGCGTCGTCCTCCCCACGCCGAGCCGCCGCGCAATCTCCGCCTTGGCCAGCCCCTGCCGCAGCCCGTCAAAAATTTCCCTGTTCCGGCCGTCAAGGCTTGAAACCGCTGCCGTACCGAACGGCCGTCCGCGCTTTTTGCCCGTCCGTTTAAGCTCATCCTGAATTCCTTTGTTCCTGATAGATAAAACCGCTTTATAAAGCTGAAGGCATATCTCCGCTGCCCGGTCAAACGTCTGCGGAAAAAGCGCGTCAATCCGCAGCCCCTCCTTAACGCAGTACAGGCTGATGCCCTGCCGCGCCGCCAGGCTCACTGCCTGCAGGGCTTCCTCGTAACGGCTGCCGAGCGCCGCCGCATCGGCGACAATCATCGTATCTCCTCTCCCTGGCCGCCCGGCGGCTTTCTCCGGCCTCATTCCGCCCGTGCGCCCCGGCCGTCCCGCCGCTTTCTCGGGCCTTTCCCCAGCATAATTCCCGGCCATGGCCTCCCCGATGTTCGCGCCCGTCTGCTCCCCGCACGGAACCAGACCGTACGCTTCTGCAAACGCCCGGATTTTCTCCCTGTCCGCTTCTTCCCGTCCGTTTCTCACAAACGCAAATTCCATCGCCCGGCACTCTCCGTAAACCACCGTTTAAATTGTATATCTGCGGCCATCATATAAACATCTTAGGCAAAGTCAAGAATTTTATCGTAATTCATCGTTTTTGTGGCTAAAACGATGTAAATGGAAAAGATTGCTGAGGACTGTCTTCATAAACGGTGGTTTATTGTATAGTCCCGCTCCTTCCGGTTTAATTCAGAAAACATAAAGGAATGGCTATATGATATACGGATACATTCGCGTCAGCACCGACCGCCAAAACACGGCAAACCAACGCCACGAAATCGAAAAATTCGCCGCTTTTTCGTCCCTACAGATTGACCGCTGGGTCGAAGAAACCGTATCTTCCCGCAAAGGTCTGCAGGAACGCCGGCTCGGCCGCCTGCTTGGCCGCCTGCAAAAGGGGGACATCCTGATTGCAACCGAACTGTCGCGTCTGGGGCGCAATATGCTGGAGGTCATGGGCATATTGCAGCATTGCCTGGAAAAGGACTGCCAGATATGGACGCTGAAAGAAAACTACCGCCTCGGCGCAGACATTCAGAGCAAAGTCCTCGCTTTCGCCTTTTCCCTCGCCGGAGAAATCGAACGCCAGCTGATTTCGGAACGCACCCGCAATTCGCTCCAGCGCCTACGCGACGAAGGGCGCCGCCTCGGCCGCCCCTACGGTACCGCGCGCTGCAAACTGCAAAAGCAGCACGGCCGGATTATGGCGCTGCTGCAAAACAATGTCTCCAAAGCCGAAATCGCGCGCCTTATGGGCTGTACCTGGAGCACGCTGCACCGCTATCTTAAAACCTGCCTCGAAACGCCCCAAACCTGACACAGGTATCACCCGGCTCAGATTCCCGCCGCTGCCCGCAATCCCCGCCGCCGTTGCCTCCGGCTTCCGCCTCTGCCGCCCCGAGCCCTTCCGTTCCGGCATCTGCCTCCCCATCCCCTTTCGCTCCGACATCTGCCGCCCCGGTTCCTGCCCTCCTGAAAAATTCCCGTGTACAACCCGCGCATTTTATTAGACAACCGCCGACAGGCTTTGTATGCTGGCGGCGTTTCGGGTCAGTGCCTGCAGCCGGACGCTCCGTCTGCCGCTGCCGCCTGCGCCGAGCCGGAACCGGATTTCCAGGACAGAAACAAGGACTGACACTATGACTGATGACAATTTGATTTATGCCCCCTTCGCCGGGATTATACCCACCCCTTTTTATGCCGGAGAAGTCGCCGCGCCACCGTATGACGTGCTGTCCTCAGCCGAAGCCAAGGTCCGTGCGCTGGGCAATGCATACAGCTTTTTGCATATTTCCAAAGCCGAAATAGATTTCCCCGGCGACGTTTCCCCGTATGAAGACCGGGTTTACGACCGCGCCGCCGACAACTTTCGCCGCCTGCTTGCGGAAGGCGTGCTCCAGCAGGTAGACAAACCCTGTTACTATATATACCAGATGGTCATGGGCTCCCATATCCAGACCGGGCTGGCAGTCGCCGCCTCGGTCAAAGCTTATGACGAAGGGCGGATTAAACGCCACGAGCTGACCCGCGTCGCCAAGGAAAACGACCGTGTGCGCCAGATTCGCACCGTCGGCGCCCAAACCGGCCCCGCCCTGCTCGTCAACCGCGAAATTCCCTCGGTCAAAGCCCTCTTAAAGCGTATCACGGAACAGGAAGCGCCGTATCTGTCGGTCATCGCCGACCACGAAGTGCGCCACAGCCTGTGGATTGTTGACAATCCTGCCGACATCAGCCTGATAACCGAAGCGTTTGCCGCCCAAAATGAAGCCTACATCGCCGACGGGCACCACCGTTCCGCCGCCGCGGCAAGGCTTGCCGCCGAAGACGGCACCGAAGACAGCGCCCGTTTTCTCGCCGTCGCATTCTTTGCCGATGAAATGCGGATATGGGATTACAACCGTTTTGTACACGACCTGAACGGCATGAACCCGCGCGAATTTATCCGTGCCCTGACGCACGAATTCGTCCTCACCCCGTCCGAGCGTAAAAAGCCGTCGCACAAAGGGCAGTTTATGCTGTACCTGAACGGGCAGTGGCAGGAAATGGCCTACAAAGGCGCCCCGCTCGGCAGCGACCCCGTATCCAAACTGGACGTCAGTATTTTAAGCGAAAAGGTGTTAAACCAAATTCTCGGCATAACCGACCTGCGCAGCGACGAACGTATTGAGTTTGTCGGCGGCATTCGCGGCGCGGAAGAAATCGAACGCCTCGTCAACGCCCGCCCCGGCAGCGTCGGCTTTATGGTATATCCGACCTCGGTGGATGAGCTGATTGCCGTTGCCGACCAAAAGATGCTGATGCCGCCGAAATCGACCTGGTTTGAACCCAAGCTCGCCGACGGCATAATTTCCAAACCCAACGACGGTACGGCCGCAAAACCCGCCGCCGAAAAAGCGGCTCCCGGCGCAGCCTGAGGCTTAAACACACCGCCGTTGCCACAAAAGCACAAAACGCAAAACATAAGCCACAAGGACGCAAAACATAAACCACAAGGACGCAAACCGCAAAACATAAGCCACAAAAACACAAGCAACAAGGACACCACCAACATGAGCAAACATCACATAAGCTGGGAAAACATTCAGGAATGGAGCGCCGACATCGCGCATAAAATCGCTGCCGACTGCCCCGACATCAACCACATGACGCTCGTCGCCGTTTCCCGCGGCGGCCTGATACCCGCGCAGCTGATAGCCTACCGGCTCAACATCCGCGATATCCGCGTCATGAAGCTGATTTCCTACGACAGTGACAACAAACGCGGCGAAACCAAAGACATCTCGACCGACCGCCTGTTTGACGGCAGCGACGTCTATTTCATTGACGACCTCGCTGATTCCGGCGAAACCGTGCGTTATCTGCGACGCCGTTTCCCCAATGCCCGCCAGTGCACGCTGATAACCAAAGACTGCTGCGCCGAACAGCCGGATTTGAGTGCCGTAACCCTCCCCGGCGACGCTTGGATTGTCTTTCCCTGGGACGTGGACTAACGCTGCCCTGCCCCGCCTCGCTGCCCCGTCCGTCCCGCTGCACGCTGCCCCGTCCGTCCCGCTGCACGCTGCCCCGTCCGTCCTGCTGCACGCTGCCCCGTCCGTCCTGCTGCACGCTGCCCCGTCCGTCCTGCTGCACGCTGCCCCCGTCCGTCCCGCTGTTGCGTCCCCTCCCCCGTTGTTTCCGTCGCCGGCCTCATCTGCCTCCCCCGTTGTTTCCGTCGCCGGCTGCGCTCTTATTTCCCATAATTACGGACATCAGCCCCTGATGCAAAAAAATCTTCCTCCGGGGGTTGACTTTTATTTTTTTCCTCTTAAATATGTAAAGCTTTTGAAATTATTATAAACTCTAAATATTATTTGGTTATGAAACATGTATTGAAAAACAAGAAGAAAACGGGAATCATTTTGAGTGTATTGTCCTTATTGCTGGCACCCGCTGCCTTTTGTACGGCGCATGGCGTACCGTTCTGGCAGGGACTGGCAGTCTGGGTCACGGTATATGCCGCCGGGGCTGTGGTTTTGTGGGGAAGAATAAAGCTCTCCCAAGCTTAAACAACTGGCATATACGGTTGCAATTCCCGGCATCTTGCCCCTGTTTTCTTTCGTAAAGAGCGCGTCAGTTCCCCAACCGGAAAGCGCGCCTTTTTTTATTTGCGCCTATGCCGCGCGAAGCCGCCTGCCGCCAGCCCCTTCTCCCTCCCGCCTCACAGGCCGCACCGCTCTTCCGGTCAACGCCGTATCATAAGCAGCACCGCCTCAGCCCCCGCCCCGCATCACGCGGCATTTTTTTGTCAAAAAAACGCTTGCAATTTGCTGCAGGCTGTGTTATCCTCACACCGTTTTAGTTAATTTTATGTCTTATTTAAAAATCATTTTTTATGAAAATTATTAGAATTAATCCTCAGGCAGCCGATGGCGCCAAGGAGAAGATTGTACGCGTGTTAACCTTTGCCAACGGCAGTTACGCCCTGCATTTTGCCGACAAAAAAGGTCAGAGTTTCCTCGCATTGTATGACTGGCAGGGATATCTGATTAAAGAAAATGTCCGTGCCGAAAGCGCATACATTTTCAAAAACGGAAGTTACATTCTGCTTTACGAACCGACCAACAACGTGGCCGGTGCCGGCAAAGTCCGTTTCCGCCGCGAATACCGTATGTTCACGCGCAACGGAAGGCTTGTTTTTGACGACATTTCGAGTTTTGTACCGCTTGCCGGCGACTGGGTTGTTTTGTTGCAAAACGGCGTCAAAACCCTGTATGACGACAAGTACAACAGGATTGACGGCGGCACCCGCTACGACTTCGTCAAGTTCGACGGCGGTTATGCGCGCGTTACGGCCCGCGAAATTCCCGTCGGCGAAGCTGCGCCGCTGATGCCCGGAGACGCCGGAAAATGGCTTCCCTACAACACCCGCCTCAAAGCCCTCTATCGCGGCACGTCCGCCAAAACGGCCGGGCTGGCGTATGATTGGGAGCTGTTTGACGAACAGGGAAACGAGATGTATTCGGTTAACAACGGCCTCGCTGTTTTCGGCGGCGGCTATATGCTGACCCTTTACCACGACGGCAAAGTCTTTTTCCACTATCCTGACGGAGCCATGGGCGCAGAAACATCGCTGTATTCCGGAGCGCGCAAAAACATCGCCTGTCTGGTCAACCTGACTCTGACAAAGATGTCTCCCAAAGAATGCAACGGACAGACCGGCATGACATACCGTCTGAGCCGCGAAACCAAAAACAACGTGCCTTTGGCTTATCTGCTCAGGGGAATCAGCGACGTGTACGAATTTTCCAACGGAAATTTCAGCTGCGTCTGCGACGGCAAGCTTTGCTTCTTTGAAGAAAACGCCGAGGAACCGCTGTTGACGCTGCCAACCGGCGAAAACGTCTGTTTCCTGCCCGACGGGCGGTACTGGAACATCGACGAGAAAACGCTGTGCAGCCAAAGCCACAAGGTTCTGCTGGAGCGCGTCGACGCTGTTGCCGACCTCGGCGAGTGGTACATTGTCAGCCAGAACGGCACCCACACGGTGTATGATTCTGACGGCAACCGCATCGCCGGAAAAGTTTGTTTCATCCGCAAAATCAACGGAATTCTGGTTCTGCGGCTTGAAAACGGCCAAATCGGCCTCGTGCACCGTTACGGAAAAGCGGTTCTCCCGCCGATGGACGAATGGCGCTATGTCTTTGAAGAGCGCGCATTCTGAAATCATCTGCCTGAAATTAAAAAAACGTCCGATTATCGGACGTTTTTTTATTACCTCAACGCCGGCCGCCCGGCCATCTGCCGCCGGCAGTTCTTCCGCCGCCGCCACGTGCCAGTCCGGCTCATCTGCCGTCTTTCATTCCCCGACGGTATAGTCCTCTTCATACGCCACGTTATGGCGGATACCGCGGTAATGGTTCAATCCGAGTATCCTCCCGGCATAGTCGATATTCCCCTGCGAGCGGTAAAAGCCCATTGCTTCGCGTTTCTTTTCCGCCGCTGCCGAAATGTCCAGATAATGCGTCGGCATCGCCATCGCACCCCAGACTTCATAGTAAACCGGCACCGCCTTCACCGCGCTGTTTTCCCGGCGCAGGCGGCGGAAAAACGCCGACACGACAACATGGTCTTTATGGCTGTCCAGCCCGTGCGGCATAAACACATAGTCATACCCCGACAAATCCAGTTTTTGAAACAGGCGGTAAGCCTCAATCAGATTGCCGTCTTCCGCCCGCATAAACTGATAAAACCGCACGTCAAAAAACTGCATCACCTCTTCGAATTCAGCCTCGCGCACCCGCCGCACCTCATCGGGCTTGGAACGGTCGCCGCCCTTGGCGCCGTCGGTCAGAAGGATAACGTCGCACTGCGGCCCGTACAGCGCCAGCAGCCCGCCGCAGCCGATAGTTTCGTCGTCCGCATGCGGCGCCAAAATGCAGATTTTATCCGTCGGTTTAATCGCCAGCGGTTTCGGCTTAACCAGTTCCGGCAAATCATAACCATGCAATTTACTCTGAATCCAACGTCTTAATTTGCGCATCATACCTCCGTCCGTCTTTATTGCATTAATCTTCAGCACACACCGGCTTCTGCTCCCATGCCGCAGCAGGTTTGGCCCCATGCTCCCGCACAGATTTCCGCCCGTACCTCCGCAGCGGCTTTCGCCCCGCGCGCCCGCAGCGGCTTTCGCCCCGCACCTCCGCAGTAGCTTTCGCTCCGCGCGCCCGCACCGATTTCCGTTCCGTACCTCCGCAGCGGCTTTCGCTCCGCGCGCCCGCACCGGTTTCCGCTACTTCTGCTCAACCCTCTTAACCAATGCCCAGGCAACATAGTCCGACATCCTCTTATGCCAGACGAAACTTTCCCCTTCGCCGAGCGGCAGCGGCGCCTCGCGGCGTTTCTTGTATTTGCGCAGGATATACGATGCTCCGCCCAACCTGAGCGTCAGCTTGTTCAAAACTTTCCAGTCCGGGCGCCAGCTCGCCGAATAGCGGTGCACGGCGTAAGCATCCTTGTTGTCGGTGCCGAAGTGGTCATAATCGTACACGAACGAATTGGGATAAAACTCTATCCGCCCCGACTTGACAAACGTTTCCTTCAGCCCGTATTTTTCAGTCAGCACGTCGGCAAAATACGCGGGGTTCGGCTTCAGATTAAAACTCCCGTCGGGATTGACAAACGCCAAATCGTCATAAACCGCCAGCAGGTCTTTGACCACGCCGTTGTGCGGCACCGCCCCGACCAGCGCCGGGTTCAGCCCCCGTGCCGACCCGCACTTCTGGCAGCCCATAAAATAGTCGTGCTCTAAAAACTCATCAAGCGGCTTAATCACCTCTTCATCGGTATCCATATAAATTCCGCCCTCGTGGTACAGCGCATACAAACGGACGTAATCCGACGCAAACGCATACTGTTTTGCCGCAATTGCCTCCCGAAAATAACGGTTGTCAAACTTGTCGATGCAGTCGTTGCCCCAACGCACGATTTCATATTCCGGCAGCACCTTGTGCCACGTTTCCATACATTTTTTCTCAATCTCGCCGAAATCTTTGTCGCCAAACCAGACGTAATGGATTTTCTTGGGTATCATGCTCATTCCTTTGCTGTCAGTTATTTCCCTTCTGCCCGTGCCGCGGCAGCAGCCAGTCCCCCAACCGCAGCCACAGTTATGCCTCCGCGCTGCCATTGCCAACCCGTTCGACACCACATGTCCGCAATCGCACCCGGCACACAGCCAGAAGTCTATCCTCCCCGGCAAAAAAATCCATCACTTTCGTCCGCTTGTACACAACCCGCTTTTTCTGCATTTTTCCTCCCCGATAAAAAATTGCTTGCAAAAATATTTTTTATTGATTATGGTATGCGTCAGCGTCGGGGGGTTCCAATCCGCCGGCACGGTTTCGGGACTTAGCTCAGCCTGGTAGAGCGCTTGCTTTGGGAGCAAGATGCCGTTGGTTCGAATCCAATAGTCCCGACCAATATAAAAAAGCGGAAGAATATACTTCCGCTTTTTTTGTTATCCAATTCCCCTGCAAAGCTCTAGGACAGCCAGGTCTTGGAAATCGTTTTGGTGCAAAGGACCACGAGTGTTTCAAGGTTATCCCTTTTATATATATACTTTTGCCCAAATATATATACCTTGCCGATGTGTGCATTTTGTTTCAGCTCACTTCCGTATAAGTCGTTGTTTTGAAATTATTGATTATTATTGTATGGTGTAAAAATTCCACAACCTGTCAAGCAGTGGTTAGTTAAAAATCAGAAATCAATATACTATTTTGCACACCCTCTCAAAAGCCTTATTTTATAAGGGTTTTTCATTTTCTTATACTTGCACACATAGTCACGATGTATATATTTTTAGCCTCGCAGATATATATTTTGAGTACTAGCTTACTCCTTTATTCTAATTGACTTTTTTATCTACTTGTTCTACTCTTGTTCTATGAAACGGATTATTGCTTTGATAGATTGTGACTGCTTTTTCGTCTCCTGCGAGAGGGTTAAAAAAACCGAATTACAGGGACAGCCTGTTTGTGTCATGACCGGAGGTGGCGATAAAGGTATCATTGTGTCCCGTTCCAAAGAGGCAAAAGCCCTCGGTGTTAAGATGGGAGAGCCTTATTTCAAAACAAAAGTTGAGCATCCGACAGCCATTTGTATCCCAGCGCATCATGATTTATACCAAGAAATATCTCATCAAGTTATGAACACTATTCGTGACTTTACTCCAGATGTTGAGGTAGTTTCTGTTGATGAAGCCTTTGCCGATGTGACAGGTTTTAATAAACTCCACCAGACTTCTTACACAGAATTCATCACAAAAATGCGTGAAGAAATTCTAAATCGCACAGGAATTCCTGTTTCAATTGGCCTTTGTTCATCAAAAACCTTGGCAAAACTCGCTAGTGATAAGGCAAAAAAAAGCGGTGGAATTTATGTTATTCGTCCCGAGGAAGCTGTCATTCTTGATAAAATTGGAGATGAACTGGTCAGTTCAGTAAGTGGAGTTGGCAAGGAAAACGCAAAACATTTGATATATAATGACATTAACACAATAAGAGAATTCGTTTCTAAATCTGATAGCTGGCTTAGAAAAGCATTTGGAGTTAACGGTGTCACTCTTAAACACGAGCTTCTTGGCGAAACAGTTTCCCCTGTTAACTCGAAGCCCGAACCACCGCAGTCAATTCAAAATACGAGTGCATTTGAAGAGTTTTCAACAGATTTGGATTTTCTACACTCCACTTTAGCTGGCCACATACATAATGCATCCAAAAAACTTCGTTTATGGGACGGCTACTGTTCGGTCTTGGCTGTTATGGTCCGGACAAAGGATTTTAATGTTGACCAAGTCGAAACAAAACTTAAAAAGCCAACGAACTCAGAGAAAACATTACGGGAAGCAGCACATCAGCTTTTAGATCAACTCTATCGTCCCGGAACAGTATATCGGGCTACTGGAATAACACTGGCCAAATTGACATTTGGAAAGAAGCAACAATTCTCTTTATTTGAAAACCTTGAACCGGAAGACGACAAGCTTTCTCGAATTATCGATCAGCTTGAAAACAAATTCGGCTCAGGAATAATTAAAACTGCACGTTAATATCCTGCTTCTTGACAGCGTTTATTGACTATATTATTGGCGTTACCTTGGATCTTTTCAATCCGTTTTGCTCTTATGCATTCCCATTCATCAACTGGATGTTGTTTATCCCAAACGGTTAGAAGCTGTTTCATCTGCTTGCTGATTTTGAAGCGAGGATAGATTGCACACCTGATTACATTCTGTTCCATTGTTGCTCCTTACTTTTTCTCTAATCCAAAAAAATAATTACCCGATATTTTTGACCCTGTTATTAGTTTTGCTATGCTTGAAAGACTTTTAAATTTTCTTCCGTTGTATTCGAAAGCCCCATCTATAATTTTTACAGAGTGTTCAACTCCTTTATATTCTCGAATAATTCGAGTACCTGATGGTGGAAGTTTTGTTTTAGGAGTGCTTACACCAATTTCGGCTATCATTTTCTTAGTTGAAACACTTAGTCCACCAAATGCCAATTCTTGCATCCGGTAAGCAATGCGAGAAACGTAAAAGTCCTTTTTTTGAACATTACATTCTGTTTTGAAGTGTTGTTTCCAAATTTTTCGTAGCTCCTCAATTGGGAGTGTTTCAAGTCTAGCGATTTCTAAAGCTATTTGCATTTTCGACTCCTTTCGATTTGTTTACAACACAATGAATGCTTGGATTTTCATTTATATCCAGTTCTTTCTCAACAATTTCGCCACTTTCTAGCTTATTTAAATAGGCTAAAAAATCCGGCAAAACGATTTTTACTAATTCTTCGATTTTGGTCATCCTGACCTCCTTTCGATAGGTAAAAATCCACGAGCTCGATTTTTCGTCCCAAAAATTTTCAAAAAAAATGAATTATTTTATAACTCATTGAAAACAAACAAATAAATTTTTATAAAAACATTCCAAATTTTATGTTTTTGGTGTGCCTGACAGGTTGTGGAAAGTTGCACACATCATATTTTTTTACAAATCTAATAAAAAAAGCTTGTAATTTACAAGCCTTAAGAGTAGATTATTTTTTATAGTGAGGTTGATACCTTGGAGACATAGTGTTCCAGATTTTGTAGTAGTAACCTCGACCAATACTAACAAGCCCTGCCCTTGCGGCGGGGCTTTGTTATGTCCGAAAGGCCGGCTCGGGATTTGAAACGACGACCGTCAATACGCGGAACAACTATTGTCATTCCGGTTTCTTGGAATGTTTAGCCAGATGTCCCGGCCAACAGAAAACACCCGAATGCCGTCGGGCGTCTCTTGCGTTTCCTCTCGTCCGGTCCCTCTGGCAGTCGTTCTCACGCCTCCCCCGCGGCGGACTGCCGACGTTCTATCCGTTCATAATGTGCGGTAAATCCGCGCCAGCACAAACTCCCGACATCAAGGCAGCGGTTTTCCAAATCCTTTTCCGCCCGGGCCGCATCAACAGTATCTTTCTCCCTGACGCCGTAAACCGTAAACACATTTATAAAATTATGCTGTACCTCAAAAGCGGTATAAACGGCAATACCGCCGTCCGCAACCGGAACATCTCCGTTTTCTGCTGGCTTGACCGTGCATTTAAAGATTGCGCGGCTTGCTGCGAGAGGAACGCAGTCTGCCGTTGTCCCGCGTTCGTCCTCCATTTGCAGCAGCGGCTTTCCTGCATCGGCATTGACCCGAATTGTCATCTTGCCTTTAAATACGTCCCCCGTTCCCTGCCAGTCGGGTTCCCATTCCCCCGCCAGCATATCGGCCAACTGTCGGTGGGATTGTACAAACAGCCGCTTTTTCAGCTCTTCCTCCTGTTCCGGCGTAAAGCGGGAAACCTCTTCGTCAAAGTCCCGGGAAGAGGCCGTGCCGCCGACTATGGTCATCCGATTTTGCGTGCTGAGCTTCGGCGCTCTGCCGATAAGATAATCAAAGGCGCTTTTCGCCTGCGAATCAAGCAGCGATATGTCGGCACCATTGTCCAGCAGATACTTTGCCACCTCATACTGCCCTTCCTGCAGCGCATACATCAAAGCGGTGCGCTTCCCGTTGCGAATGCAGTCATCATCCGTATCATGAACGCAGTTCCCATCGTCCGTCCGATGATTTATGTCGGCACCCGCGGCAAGCAAAATCCTGACACTTTCGAGATAGCCGTACTGTGCCGCCGTTTGCAGCGGCGTCTTGCCGAAATCGTTCGTTTCGTCGACGTTGGTTTGCTGCCCCAGAGCGATAAGCCGGCGCAGATTTTCGGGATACGCAATGCTCAAATCCAGCAGTTTCATCGGCGAAACGTCGTCAGGAAGCCGCTTTTCTATCTCCGCCCACGGTGCCCCCGTCAGCAGAAGATAGTTCACGTTGTCCGGCGCAATTCGCTTAAAGTACTCCGATGACGGCGGATTGAGAACATTCAGCGCCGCGTTTAACGCCCGTCCGGAGCTGACGCCGAACACGCCTGCATAATGCTCCTGCAACATATCAACAGCCTTTCGGTAGCCGATGCCGTAATTCAAAACGCTGTTGAATTTTCTGAAATTGTAATACGACTGCACCGCCCATTCCGTATAGGGAAACGCCCGCCAGTCTTCCGCTTTTTCGTCAAAAGACGGCTGGTACTGAATATCCAGCGCATGGACATACGCCTTCGCATAATAAACAAAACGGATGCTGCCGCTGCAATTGGCCATTTTCTCCCGCTCGCTCATTGCTTTTCCCCTGCGCACCTCTGTACCTGCCCGGCTCTCCGTGCCGCACGTTTCGCCGCAACACAGCCCCACTCTCCCACAAGCACCTTTCCCCGCTCCCGCCCTGCGCTCATCTCTTTCCCCCGGCGACTTTCCCTGCGCCTTCCGCCTCCCTGCGCCTTCCGCCTCCCTGCGCCTGTCCTGCCCCATATCCCCGCCTTCCGAAAATCGGGGAAAAGGCAGAAAAAATCCTTGCATTTTTCTGCCGTTATGCTAAATAAAGCCGCGATAAAATGATAATAACGGACAGCCGGCGGATGACTCCGGCGCTTTGTGTCGTGGTAAAAACGCCCGGTCCTGCCGCCCCTGCAAAGGGCTCCGGCAGACAAAAGCCCGCGTTTTCGGCTCTGCCGCTCCCGCAGGGAACACGGCGGACGAAAGCCTGCGTTTATCCGCAGCCGGAATTCGCCGCACCATAACGGATGCTGCGGAAGACGGCCGCACCCCGCAAAGCCCCGCCAAAGCCGGACTGCCCGACAACACAACTTAAACTCTAATTTAAGGATATTTAAATGTCAGATGTGAAAATGAAAATGATGGACGGGAACGAAGCGGCCGCTTCGGTTGCCCACCGCATGAACGAAGTCTGCGTTATCTACCCGATTACCCCGTCTTCTCCGATGGGCGAATGGGCGGATGCGTGGTCTGCGGCCAAACAGAAGAACCTCTGGGGCGTGGTTCCGGACGTGCAGGAAATGCAGTCCGAAGCCGGTGCCGCCGGCGCATGCCACGGCTCCCTGCAGGCCGGTTCTTTGACCACCACCTTTACGGCTTCTCAGGGTTTGCTCCTGATGATTCCGAATATGTACAAAATCGCCGGCGAACTTTCTCCGTTCGTCATGCACGTTGCCGCCCGTTCGCTCGCGTACCACGCGTTGTCGATTTTCGGCGACCACACTGACGTTATGAGCTGCCGCCAGACCGGTTTTGCGATGCTCTGCTCCAACTCGGTGCAGGAAGCGCACGACATGGCCGCGATTGCGCAGACTTCGACGCTGCGTTCGCGCGTTCCGTTCATGCACTTCTTTGACGGTTTCCGCACCTCGCACGAAATCAAGAAAATCAAACTGCTGTCTGACGACGACCTCCGCGCCATGCTCGAAGGCGTAGACTACCAGTTCAACGCCAAACACGCGCTGCGTCCGGAATCCCCGGTCATCCGCGGTACGGCGCAGAACCCGGACGTCTTCTTCCAGGGTCGCGAAGCTTCCAACAAATATTATGACGCCGTTCCCGGCATCGTTCAGGAAGAAATGGACAAGTTCGCCAAAATCTCCGGCCGCCAGTATCACATTGTTGAATACTACGGCGCGGCTGATGCCGAACAGGTTATCGTCATTATGGGCTCCGGCGCTGAAACCGTTCAGGAAACGATTGACTACCTGAACGCGCAGGGTCAGAAGCTCGGCGTTCTGAAAGTACATCTGTATCGTCCGTTCCCGGCCAAGGCGTTTGTTGCCGCTCTGCCGAAATCGGCGAAAGTCGTTTCCGTACTTGACAGAACCAAAGAGTCCGGCGCAACCGGCGAACCGCTGTATCTGGACGTTGTCGCCACTTTGGCGCAGGCTGCCGCGGCAGGCGAAATCAGCATGCCGAAGATTCTGGGCGGCCGTTACGGTCTGTCTTCCAAAGAGTTCACGCCGGGCATGGTCAAGGCCGTGTTCGACAACGCCGTATCCGCCAACCCAGTTAACGGTTTCTCCGTTGGTGTAAACGATGACGTAACCCACAAATCTCTGGCTTATGACGACAGCATCGACACCGAGGGCAAGGACGTTGTCCGCGCCGTCTTCTTCGGTCTGGGTGCAGACGGCACCGTCGGCGCCAACAAGAACTCGATTAAGATTATCGCCGAAGACGCCGGCAAGTACGGCCAGGGCTACTTCGTTTATGACAGCCGCAAGTCCGGCTCGATGACGACGTCGCACCTGCGCTTCTCCGACAACCCGATTAAGTCCGCCTACCTGATTAACAAGGCAGACTTCGTTGCCTGCCACCAGTTCCAGTTTATGAACAAGGTGGACATCTTGGGCATCGCCAAACCGGGCGCAACCTTCCTGTTGAACGCGCCGTATGACGCAAACGAAGTCTGGAATCACCTGACTTATGAAGTTCAAAAGCAGATTATCGACAAGAAGCTGAAGTTCTACACCATCAACGCCGTAGAAGTTGCGCGCGAAACCGGCATGGGCCAGCGCATTAACACCATCATGCAGGCATGCTTCTTCGCGATTTCCAACATTCTGCCGCGCGAACAGGCGATTGCGGAAATCAAGAACGCGATTAAGAAGACTTATTCCAAGAAGGGCGACGCGATTGTTCAGAAGAACTTTGCCGCGGTTGACGCTTCTCTGGCGCACATGCACGAAGTCGTTATTCCGGCGGAACCGACCTCGACGCTGCACACCGCTCTTCCGGTACCGGCCGACGCTCCTGAATTCATTCAGAAAGTAACCGGCGAAATCATTGCCGGCCGCGGCGAACAGCTGCCGGTATCCGCTTTTGCCGACGTTGTCGACGGCACCTGGCCGACCGGCACGACCCAGTACGAAAAGCGCTGCATCGCGACCGAAATCCCGGTATGGGATCCGGAAACCTGTATCCAGTGCGGCAAATGCTCTATCGTCTGCCCGCACGGCGTTATCCGTATGAAAGTGGCTTCTGACGAAGAACTCGCCAATGCTCCGGCAAGCCTGAAGCGCGCCGACTACAAGGGCAAGGAATTCGCCGGCAAAAAGTTCATTCTGCAGATTTCGGCCGAAGACTGCACCGGCTGCGGTATTTGTACCTCGGCCTGCCCGGCAAAGAACAAAGCCGATCCGGAAAAGAAAGCTATCAATATGGATCATATCGAAAACCATATCGAAGCCGAAGTTGCCAACTGGAAGTTCTTTGAAACCCTGCCGTACGTAAAGCGTACCGACGTTGCGAAGAACCTGCCCAAGACCACACAGATGATTCAGCCGCTGTTTGAATTCTCCGGCGCCTGCGCGGGCTGCGGCGAAACCCCGTATGTTAAATTGCTGACCCAGCTGTTTGGCGACCGCATGGTTGTTGCCAACGCGACCGGCTGCTCTTCGATTTACTCCGGCAACCTGCCGACCACGCCATACACCAAGGACGAAAAGGGCCACGGTCCGGCTTGGGCGAACTCGCTGTTTGAAGACAACGCCGAATTCGGTCTCGGCATGCGCTTCTCGATTGACCAGCAGACCGCAACCGCCAAAGCTTTGCTTGAAGGCCTGAAGTCTGAACTGGGCGACATTGCCGAAAAGATTATGTCCAACCCGCAGAAGACGGACGCCGAAATCGACGCCCAGCGTGAAAACGTCAAGGCTCTGCGCGCCAGACTGACCGGCATGAACAGCAAGGAAGCCAAAGAGCTCGACAACCTCGCCGATTACCTGATTAAGAAATCCGTCTGGATTTTGGGCGGCGACGGCTGGGCTTATGACATCGGCTTCGGCGGTCTTGACCACGCGATTGCGTCCGGCAAGAACGTCAACATCTTGGTAATGGATACCGGCGTTTACTCCAACACCGGCGGCCAGCAGTCCAAGGCAACCCCGATGGGCGCTTCGGCGAAGTTCGCTACCGCGGGTAAGGCTCTGCCGAAAAAAGATCTGGCAATGATTGCCATGTCTTACGGCAATGTCTATGTAGCTCAGGTTTCCATGGGCGCGAACGACATGCAGGTCATCAAGGCGATGAACGAAGCCGAAGCTTTTGACGGCCCGTCCATCATCATTGCTTACTCGCACTGTATCGCTCAGGGCTTCAACCTGATTGACGGCCTGACCCACCAGAAAGAAGCGGTAGATACCGGCTCATGGCCGCTGTACCGTTACAATCCGGACAACGTCAAGGAAGGCAAGGCGCCGCTGATGCTTGATTCCAAAGCGCCGAGCAAGCCTTTGAGCGACTATATGTCGAGCGAAACCCGCTTCCAGGTAGTCAAGAAGGCTAATCCGGAACGTTACGAAACGCTTTTGAACAAAGCGCAGGAAAACGTTAACGAAAAGCGGAGCCTGCTGGAACATATGTCCCAGTACGTCTAAGATCAACGGGGCGGCGCACGCCGGAGAGAAAAACTCTTTCGTTGCAAACCCGCCCCGCTGACATACCAAAGCCGGCTTCACCGCCGACACCAAAGCCGTCTGCTCTCACGAACAGGCGGCTTTTTATTGCCCGCGCGCTCCCCCCACCGCTCCTCATCTCTCCCGCCCCACCGCCTCCTCTCTCTCCATACCGCCCATTCTTTCCCCCCTGCCCCTCTCCCGTGCCACACTCTCGCACCTCCTCTCCCTCGTCGCCTCTCCCGCGCCACACACCCTGCCCGCTCCTCGCTCCCGCCTCACCGCCCCATGCCTGTGGCGCTGCCACACAAAGACCTCACCGCGCCACACTCCCTGCCCTCTCCGCCCCACAACCACACTCCCCGCGCCACACCACCGGCACACTTCCCGCGCTCTCCGCCCCACAGCCACACTTCAGCCCCTCCTCATCCGCCCCGTCGCTAGTGGCGCTGCCTCCCGCCGGAACTTTTCGCCATAAAAAAACAATAACTCTTTACAAACCGTTCCCGATATGACACAATCACCGCCATAAGATAGTTTTTAAGGAGTGCCCGCCCATGGATAGCAACGCTGTTTGTCTGCACAATGCCACCGTCTACGCCGGTTTCTCGGTGATGAAAAATTGTGCCGTTTACATCAAAGACGGCAAAATTGCCGACGTTTATAACGAAAGGCGGTTCAAGCAAAAAAAGTTTTCGCCCCAGGTTCGCATCATAGATTTGATGGGCGCCAGCCTGCTCCCGGGGTTTATTGATACCCACATTCACGGCAGCGGCGGCTATTCCACCGACGACGCCTCGCCGGAAGCCATTTTGAAAATGTCCGAATTTCTGGCGGAAAACGGGGTAACCTCTTTCATTCCGACCATCAACGCCTCGCCTGAGCCTGAGTTGATGAAAAAAATGAAAGCAATTTTAAAAGCGATGGGCAAAGAAAAAGGCGCCAGGATTTTGGGAATGCATTTGGAGGGGCCGTTTCTCTCCCCCGAACGCATCGGCGGACAGTTGGCCGAAGGCTTATCTGCCGTCGATTTGGATTATATGAAGCGGATTGTCAAAGCCGGACAGGGAAAAATCATCAATATGACCGTCGCGCCCGAGCTCAAAAATATGCGCGAGCTGGCGCTCTATTGCATCAGTCAGGGGATTATCCTTCAGGCAGGGCACACCAATGCCACCTACGAACAGATGATTGAAGGGATGCAGGTCAAGATTATGCACCTGACCCATATGTTTAACGCGATGCGCCCGCTGCACCACCGCGAACCCGGCGTGGTCGGCGCGGGGCTGATACATCAGGAGCTTTCCTGCGAATTCATCGGCGACGGGGTTCATACCAATCCGAAATTGATTACCCTTTTGATGCAGAGCAAGCCGATTGACAAACTGGTGATGATTACCGACGCTTTGAAATACGCTCATGCCACCCCGCCGGAAGATGCCGACTTTTACTTTGACAAGTGTTTCAAACGCAAAGCCGATGAAGTCATTATCGGTTCGGGAATTACGATGTACGACGGTTTTCGCAATCTGCTCGAATTTGGCGTGCGGGTCGAAGACGCCGTCAAGATGACGTCGGTTAATCCGGCGGAAATTATGAAGCAAAACGGCAAAGGGATGATTATCCCCGGGTTTGATGCCGATTTGCTGATAATGGACAAAGACTTTAATTTGATTGATACCGTGGTTGGCGGAAAATTTATACGGGAGAAAAAATAATGCGCGTGATTATCAAAAACAACTATGACGAATGTTCTTTATGGGCTGCCCATTATGTGGCGTATAAGATAAATGCCTTCCGCCCGACACCGGAAAAGCCCTTTGTGCTTGGGCTGCCGACCGGTTCCACCCCGCTCGGAATGTATCAGAGGCTGATAGAAATGGTCAAGGCGCAAGAGCTCTCGTTTGCAAACGTGGTTACGTTCAATATGGACGAATACATCGGCCTGCCGCCGGAACATCCCCAGAGCTATCATTATTTTATGCATGAAAACTTTTTCAAGCATATTGATATCCGCCCCGAAAACATCAATATCCTAAACGGAATGACCACGGACTTTGGCAAAGAATGCGCTGAGTATGAGGAAAAAATCCGCCGATACGGCAAAATCCATTTGTTTATCGGCGGCGTGGGAGAAGACGGACACATTGCCTTCAACGAGCCGGCATCGTCTCTGGCTTCCCGCACCAGGGTAAAAACGCTGACCCGGGATACGATTAAGGCCAATTCGCGCTTTTTTGACGGCGATGAGAGCCGGGTTCCGACCATGGCTTTGACCGTGGGCGTGGGAACGATTATGGACGCCGAAGAAGTTATGATTTTGGCAACCGGCCCCAAAAAAGCCCGCGCTGTGCACCATGCGATTGAATGCGGCATAAACCACATGTGGCCGGTAAGCATTTTGCAAATGCACCGTTACGGGATTATTGTCTGCGATGAACCGGCGGTCTGCGAGCTTAAGACCGATGTTGTCAATTATTTCAAAGATATTGAAAGCAGAATCGTCCCGTAAAAGCGCAACGCCCCTGCCGCTGTCCGTAACCGCCGCCACCGCTTCTCCGCACCGCTGTCCTGCCCGCACCTCATCGCCTGTGCCGCAGACACTACCGCTGCCCGCAACCGCCGCCGACGCTGTCCGCAGCTGCCGCCATTCCCCCGTAACGCCCCGATACGTCGCCGCTGCCATCGCCCACAACCACGTACCGTTGCCGTCCTCGTTGCCCGTGCCACCATCGTTGCCCGTGCTGCCCTCGCTGCCCGTGGCGCTGCCGCCGCTTCTCCTACAAATCAATTCTGAGCCAGGTAAACAGCACATTGCCGTCGTTTTTCACTCCCGGCACATACGTTGCGTTCAGCGAAAAATTCCTGTACGTTACCGCCGCAATCGGCAGCGGCAAAGGCACCGGAATATACGAATACTCGTGCCTCTGCGTCACGCCGAGCGTATAGCCGTATCCCCAATGCCAGTTTTTCTCTTCGTCAATCGCTTTGTTGATGAGGTACGCATAACCGAACATCGTCTGCATATAATCGTTGGAATCCTTAAACGCAATCGCATACAGCCCGTGCCAGTTTTCGCCCTCATAGCGCGTCAGCCCGAAGCCCAGCCCCCACGGCTCTTCGTTATATTTGTCGATATGCTCGTCATCATACGTCAGCCGGTTGTGCCAGACCCTGAGCGGCAGCATAACGTTCCATGTCCCCTCGTCGTAGGTCTGCCGCACGTCTTGCTTCAAGCCGCTGAAATAGTCTTCAATCACCCCGGCGCGGGCTTTCTGCACTGTTCCCGCCGCCGTCATCACCGCCAATAATAAGGCATAAAAAATCTTCTTCCGCATAGTCCGTAATAGTCCGTTCGTCATCATTGCAAATACAGCAAAATCTTAGCGGCTTTCTGCAAAAGTTAAATATTTTTTTACACTTTTGCCCTAGTTTTTACATATTCCGATAACCTTGAGACCAAAGGAAAGTTCTATGCGTATTTTTTCCGTCCGCCTTGCCGCGGCTCTTCTTCTGTCCCTTTCGCTTGCCGCCTGCCAGGCCTCCGGCACCGCCGGAAGTTCCCGCGGCGCCAATGCCAGCGTTTTCACCAACATTCTGACCCTGCAGTTTTAAACCGCCTCTGAAGATTAAACAACCCGCCAAAGTATAAAACCGCTCCGGCTTTATCCGTCCTAAATCTCCGACCGCTATAAGTTTTAAACCGTTTTTAGTTTAAGGAACCGCACCGCCATGATAGATTTGCACACCCACTCCACCGCCTCCGACGGCTTTCTTTCTCCGTCCGAACTCTTGCACGCCGCCGAAAAAATCGGGCTGGAAGCACTGGCGCTGACCGACCATGACGCCGTTTCGGGACTGGACGAGCTGCATGCGGCCGCCGCCAAAAACCGCAAAGTGGAAATCGTCAACGGCGCTGAACTTTCGGTATTTTATCCCGGCGCGGAAATGGAAATCCTCGCGCTGGACATTCCCGAAAAATCCCTGCCCGCGTTCCGCGAATATCAGCAAAACGAACTCGCGCGCCGCGACCAAATGGCGCACCGCCGCATCGAGCTGCTGCAAAATTTCGGCGTCGACATCACCTATGAAGAAGTCGCCCTGGACAAAGACGGCAACCCGCGCACGCAAATCCGCCGTCCGCATTTCACCGACGTTCTGCTCAAAAAAGGCTATATCCAAAACACCGAAGAAGCATACAAAGTCGTTTTCGCCCGCGGCGGCATCGCCTTTGTCGAAAACCGCCCCGCCCCCGCCGCGGAGATTATAGACTTCATCCGCAGCAACGGCGCCGCCGCGGTTATGGCGCACCCGATACACACCAAATTCAAGCCGGACATTCTCTACAACGTCGTCCGCGAGCTGCAACAGGCCGGCCTGAGCGGCATTGAGGTCTTTCACGCCTCGCAGCCCCGTGCCAACCGCCAGCTGTATCTGGACATCATCCGCGACCTCGGGCTGATAACCGCCGGCGGCTCGGACTTCCACGGCGGCACAGCCCACCCCGAAAACAAACTCGGCACCGGCCGCCGCCATAATCTCAATATGCCGTATATGGTCTTGGAACAGCTGCACGCCGCCGCCAACGCTCCCGCTGCCAACACCGCCGCCCCTCTTTCTTCTGCCTCTCCGGTTCCCCCGGTATCCTACTACGCCGAACTGGAAAAATACCTCTGACCCGCCGCCCTACGCCCCATATTCCCCGCCCTTCTCGCCTCTGCCCGCACCTCATCGCCCGCTCCGCCAGCTCATCGTTCCCGTACCGCCGGCACTGTCCGCACCTCACCGCCCTTTCCTTTTCCCCGCGGCAAAAAAATGCCGCCCCGCTTGATTTTTCCCCGCCCGCACCCTACATAAACCGACAGGACACATCAAAAGGAGCTGACATGGAAATTGAATACATCTACCCCGACCCCAAAGACGACAGGGATTTGGACGCCCAACTCAAAAAAATGCAAAAGGAAAACACGCTCGGATGCCTGATAATGGGGCTGTTCCTGTTGGGCGGCCTGTTCATTTTCCTGACTCTGCTGCCGATATTGCTGATTATCCTCGGCTACTCGATTATCGTCCTTGCGGTTTATATCGTCTATAAAGCATGGCTGGAAGAACCGGTGCTGAACCTGATACAAAAACTGAAATCACGCCGCAACGGCTGACGCCCGGCGCGCAGCCCGCCCCCCAATCCCTTTTCCCAAACAAAAAAAACACCCGCCCCCAAAAGGAGCAGGTGTTTCTTTACAAAACGCAGTACCGGCCGCATTCTTTAGCCGACACATACCGAACGCATTCTTTAACCGACACACACCGGGTGCGTTCTTTAGCCGAAACGTATGAACGCATTCTTTAGCCGACACATACCGAACGCATTCTTTAGCCGACACATACCGGTCGCATTCTTTAGCCGACACATACCGAACGCATTCTTTAACCGACACATACCGGGCGCGTTCTTTAGCCGAAACGTCAGACAATCTCTAGAAGTCCGTCATCTTCTACGCCGCAGAACATAATCCCGTCGCCGAACTGCTGTATCGTTCCCGTCCACAGTTCCCGCGGCATTTTTCCGCCCTCCGGCGAGCCAAACGCATACAGACTCAAAACGTCCCCCTTCTGCACCGCAAACAGGCTGCCGAGCAGAAAGATGTCGTCCGCACCGGAAATCAGTTCTTTTCCGCCGTCGTCATGCATCGAACATTTGCCGTCTTTTCCCTGCAAAACGTAGCAGAGATGTTCCTCGTCAAAATCCATGCCGTAAATCGACTGCGCCACCAGCACATCGTCGCCGTCATACAGGCTGATAACCGTATCTTTGCCCGTATGGTCCGGCGTAGCCGTCACATACCAGCCGTTGGCAAAAGCCCTCGCTTCCGCAAGCCACATCTGCGCAACGCCGTTATCGCCGCGGCACAGCATTCCGCTGAAACGTTCGCCGTCGCCGCAGAAATACCATCCGTTCGGATAGACGAAAATAGGATGTTCGCTTTCGTGCAGAAGTTCCGCCTCGGCGTTAAACAGCATCCACCGTTCTCCGCACATTGCCGTTACATAGCCGCACGCCGGTTCTTCGCCATAAGCACAGACGTTCTCCGCGGCTTTTCTGCCGTCGGGATAAAACAGCACGCCCGCTTTGTCGAACAGTGCCGCCGCATACATGCCGTTGGCAAAAACCTCATACCGGTCATATCCCGCCTGCACCAGTTTCCCGTCGGCGCGATACAATTCCGCATGCTCCCCGGCCAAAACCGTAAACATCTTGCCCGGTTTCAATTCCAGCAGTCCGTACGTACATTCATACACCGTACCGGCCGCCGTGTCATAAATGGCGGTTTTGTCTGCAAATGTCAGCACATAATAGTCCGCTGCATAAAACTGATACGAGATAATGCCTTCCGCCAGTTTGGTTCCGGCGCGGTTAAACAAAACCAGGCCGCCGCCGTCCTTTTCCTGTGTCAGGTAATACGCCCCGTCCGTCAGAACCGCCGCGGCAAAATAGCCGCTTGCCGCCAAACTCATATCCGGACGGTAAAGCGCCTTGATGCCGCCGATAAGGGTTTCAACCCACCCGTTCGGGTAAAGCTTAATTTCCCCTTCCGTGTGCATCAGCCTTTTGCCGTCTGCCGCAAAAAGCGAAGAAACTTTCCCTTTTCGCAACAGATACGCGTTCCCTGCCGCCTCAGCCGCATCAAAATCTTCGGCTGCAAGCCGCCCGCTGCTGTCATACAAACCGGAACGCCCGTCTGCAAAAACACAGCTGTACCACCCGTTGGCAAAACCGACATACGCCGCAACGCCGTCGGCAATCTTTTCGCCGGACACCACATTGTAGAATGTCTTCGGCTTTTCACAAAGAATTCTTTCCATCTTAAAAAGTTTTTAGGATTAAGAAAATAAGTAAAATTCTCACTGCGATTTGCCTTATAATTCCATAAAAATAGCCTTATAATAAACAAAATCGTATAAAACAGGACTCTCTCTTACCACCCGCCCCCAAAAATTGCAAGCGTTATTTGCACCGCCGCTGCCCTCTCCCTGCCGCCACTTCCTGCTCCACCGCGCAACTTTCCGCCCTCTCCCTGCTGCTCCCCGCGCCCACTCATCTTCCTCACCGCTCCATTCCTCTCTGCACCCCCCTCTTCCGTTGCCGGAGCAATTTTCCCCTTGCCAAGCAATGAAAACTGTGGTACAATGAAATTCTACAAAATACAAATATGTCAATTATTAGAAACGGTTTTCACAATTTCAGCTCTGAGGTTTACCCCTTAGCCCCCTGAGGTGCCGTTTTCATAATCTGACATAAACAACTTTATGAGAACCCCGAAACGGCAGTCCCTGCGACGTCGTTTCACGAAGGATTAGGCTACAGGACCGAACCTCGTTAAAAAAAGCAAAAATTATGAAAACTTTAAGATTTACAGTTGCAAAAGTATGGAACGCAGTTGTCAATGCCCTCGGCCTGCTTATCGGATTGATATTCCCATTGAGCGGATGTCTCGGCATTATACTCTGTTTCATCGGGATACTGCAGTTCGGCGTAAAATTATGGCTCGACCACAGCCATGTTGCCTACTGGATTATAACCGGAGTAATGTGGCTTACTTTCGGTTTTGCGATACGGTTATTATTTTTGTGTACGAAAGATATGCTTAAGGACATCAAAAAGAAAAATCACTTCGGAGCCGATATTGCCCAGAACCTGAGTATCAAGCTGTAAAAAAAAAACAGAAAATTACCGGCCTGACCGATAGTTTTCTGGTTATCAAAAAAAGGAGCGCCCGCAAGGCACTCCTTTTTTTATGGCTTATGCCGCCCGAACATTCCGTTCGCTATTTTTCGTCGTCTGCAAAATCATCGCCGTCGATGAACTCGTCGTCATCATCAAAATCATCGTCTTCGTCGTCAAGCAGCTCGTCGTCCTCTTCGTCCGCCGTCTGCCCTTCAAGCAGCATCTGCTCGGCAATTTCCGACTTCTTGCGGCGGCCGCGGCGCTTCTTTGCCGGCGCCTTTTTCGACAGCGCGGAAATAACATAATTGCCGACAACCTTGTACAAATCCACCAAATGCCCGTTATACATATGGTCGCCTTCTTCAATCATTGCGAAATCGACGTCAACATGCCGCTGCGCATTAAGCCGGAGCGCCAGTTCCTCGACGATTTTCGGGTCGCCGATATCGTCCATGCCGCCCTGCACCAGCAGCCCCGAAGTCGGGCACGGCGCCAAAAAGCCGAAATCCTTTTCGTTTGCCGGCGGCGACACCGCAACAAAATTGTTGATATCCGGACGGCGCATCAGCAGCTGCAGCCCAATCCACGCCCCGAACGAATATCCCGCAATCCAGCACTGCCGCGCGTCGGGGTTCTGCGCCTGCAGCCAGTCCAGCGCAATCGTCGCGTCCGAAAGCTCGCCCGGGCCGTCCTCAAACTCACCCTGCGACCGCCCCACACCGCGGAAATTGAACCTGAGCACCGAAAAGCCCAAATCCCTGAAACAGGTAAACAGCGCATACGCCACCTTGTTGTTCATCGTCCCGCCGTACTGCGGATGCGGATGCAGAATCAGCGCCACCGGAGCGTCCGGGCGCTTCGCCTGATGATACCGCCCCTCCAGCCTGCCGGCATGTCCGTTAATGATAACTTCAACCATGTGATATTCTCTTTATTTTATCTTGATTTCAACCATATTACTGTTATATTACCTGAAGATTCTTAATTAGGTCTTAACACAGACAGGGGTTATAACAAAAATGAATTCAAATTTCAAGCAGATTCTTCAGGACCTTGACACGATAGTCGCCAAGGACCCCGCCACCACCGGCCGCTGGGAGGCGTTTTTGTGTTCCCCCGGCTACCACGGCATCTTGTTTTACCGCCTGTCGCACCGCCTGTGGCAAAAGGGCTGGCGGCTTTCGGCGCGGCTGTTGTCGCAGTTCGGAAGGCTGCTGACCGGCGTGGAAATCCACCCCGGCGCCCAAATCGGCAAAAATTTCTTTATTGACCACGGCATGGGCGTCGTCATCGGCGAAACCGCCGTCATCGGCGACAATGTAACCATGTACCACGGCGTTACCCTCGGCGGCACCAAGTCCTACGGCGGCAAGAGCGGCAAACGCCACCCCACGGTTGAAGACAATGTCGTCATCGGCGCCGGCGCGCAGGTTCTGGGACCCATCACCGTCGGCAAAAACGCCAAAGTCGGCGCCAACGCCACCGTGGTCAAAGACGTGCCTCAGAATACGACCGTCATCGGCACCGCCGCCCATCGCGCCGAAACCTCCAGAAGCTGTGCGTTCATCCCCTACGGCATTAACGCCAAAACTGCCGACCCGTATGAAAAACGCATCGCCGAATATGATAAGGCCATTGCCGGATACGACAAGGCTATCGCCGGATATAACAAAACTATCGCCGAATACGACCGCCGCCTCGCCGAGCTGGAAAAAAAGCTCGCCGCCCTGTCCGAACCCTCTTCCCGCCAGCCGTAGCAGCCCTTCCGCACCGCCCCCTGCGCCAATCCCTAAAGCCCTCAAAGAATTAACTTGACTTTAATCTTTCATTTTCTATACTTGACTTGTCGGCAGAGATGCCGATAGGGCTGTCGAAAGCTCTCGCAATATTTATCCTTGATTTGGTCAGGGAGCCTCTGTCGTATATTTGAAGGGCAGAGGAGTCATTATTGCGTGATTTTCGAACTCCCTGGCACCTGATTTTCCGGTGCCTTTTGTTTTAACCTAATGCTGCGGCGTCTCCGTTCCGCCCCACATGGCAGAACCGACAATGCGAAACGCACCACAAAGCGCAACACAAAGTGCGAAACGCAAAACCTAAAGCGCCGCCGCAACCCAAACAAGGAGTTTAATATCATGTTCACAACCAAAGAAGAAATCATCAACTACTGCAACCGTGGTGAAAAAATGCGCGCCAAGTTCAAACAAAAAATCGGCAACGCCTTTTTGCAAGAACGTCTGAAACGTCGCCTACCTCTTGAGCAGCTCAGCCGGGAAATAAAAATCCCCGCTTTCAAAATTGAAACATTGGAACTCGGATACAAAAAAATGAATATGTGCCTTATCGCCGCATTACTAAAGTTCTATAAAAAGCGGATGGTCATCTCGCTTGAGGACTTTCCTTCCGAAGATACACCGGCTGCTACCGGAGTTTCAACCTCACCTGCCGAAACTTCGCTTTCCCCTACAACCAAATAGCCACCCAAAACATCAGGGGCGCCAACCCAATGACGCCCCTTTCAACCTCACCACGCTACTCTTCCCGCCAGCCGTAGCAGCCCTTCCGCACCGCACGCCATATCGCCGCCTCGCTGCCGCAGCACCGCCGCCCGCAGAGCCGCTGCCCGCGTCTTACTTCCCGTCTTTTTTCCCGTCGCTTAAAATATTCACAATACCGTAGAGCGAATTCAGCTCCTGTTCGGTAATGTTCGCCCGCGTAAAAATATTGCTGACGTTAATCAGCAGGCTCCGTGTATGTTCCTCGTCTTTCAGGCGCGGGCTCTGCCTGATCCGCCCGGTCAGCGCGTCCAGAAACTTAAACAGCTTTTCCTTGCTTGCCACTTCGCCGCCGTTGGTAATAAACCGCCGCCCCTCGGGCGCAATCGTCGTTTTGTAATATTCGTACCCGATAATCAGCACCGCCTGCGCCAGATTGAGCGAGCAGTGCTCCGGATTGAGCGGCACTTCGATAATCGCATCCGCCAGGCTGATGTCCTCGTTCTCCAGCCCCGTGCGCTCGCACCCGAACATAAAGCCGGTACGCCGCCCCGCCGGCAGATGCGTTGCCGCATATTCCGCAGTGAAAACTTCTTTGACCTGATGCCGCGGCCGTGCAGTGGCCGCATACACCGTGTCCAAATCCGCCAGCGCCTCACGCGTCGTTGCATACACTCTGGCATTAAGCAGAATATCCTCGGAATTGGAAGACGCCCGCAGTGCCGTTTCCGACACCGGGCTCTGCTCCGGCGCCACCAGCCGCATTTCCTTAAGGCCGCAGTTCTTCATCGCCCGCGCCGCCATGCCGATGTTTTCCGCCAGCTGCGGTTTCACCAGAATCACCGCCGGCGCCGTTATGCCCATACCACCCGCATCAGTCATCGCATCGCCTGCACAAATTTCCATCCCCTGCACCCCGTGCTCAGAATTCTCCCCCGTTTCCATCTTAATGTTTTCCATAAACTTACCTTATTAACAATTTGATTATTTGAGATATTTTCCCATTTTCTTAAAATCAACGCCCGACGCGCGTTCAAACTTCTGTATCATTCCCGTCATGCTCGGCAGCTTCGGTAACTGCAAACTGCGCTGCAAACGGTTAATCTGTCCGCTGAAATCAAACGTCGGCACCGCAAAGCCGGAATCCTCCTGCTGCACCTGTGCCGCCTGCCTTTGCTGCGCCAGCGCCCGGCGGTTTGCCGCGGTATTCGGCACCAGTGCCTGCCCCGCGCCGCTTTCGTCGCCGTCATCGCCGCCAAACGCGTCTTTCACTTTGTCCAGCAGCCCCTCGTCTTCCTCCGTCGCGCCGTTTTCGCCGGCATCTTGAATATATGCGTGGGTGCGGTCAATCGTCGCCGTCCCCTCCGCCTGATAATTCAGCGACCGCAGGTTCTTCCGCCGCTGCTCCTTGCGGTAAACTTCCGCCACCGCCTCGTCGTCGTTCGCCTCCAGCCAGGGATTCGTGCTCAGCTGCGCGGAATTTGCCTGCGCAATATTGAGAACCAGCGCCGCCAAAGCGGTCAATACAATCAAAATCTTCTGTGCCATAACCGTATCCTGCCGCAGTAAATATGATGTGTCAAGTTTAACCGCAAAGAATTAAGAAAAAGTTTAAAACCCGACCCGCTGCCGCCCGTACCACCAACCCGCCCACCGCGCCGCCACCCCTTCTCCCCCCCTTATCCCAACAAAAAACTTGACAAAAAAGCATTATCGTCTATACTCGCACCATCAAAAAACTATTATGTCTCATTAAAATCTTATATCTTTATGGAAAAAAATATTATTTTAGCCGCACTGAACGAAATCGGCGCAGAGATTGGCTATCCGTTTTACGTTTTTGAAGACGGAAGTTACAGCAAAAGCTTTGTCAACGGCAAAATGAATTACGCAATGGTTGTCAAAAAGAAATTCACCGCCCCGGGGATAGGAGAAAAAGCCGCCCGCGACATCCTGAGCACGGCTGAATCCGCATCCTCGCCCCGCGTGCCCGCAGGCCGCCGCAAGCTGACGCCACAGGAGGAAGATTCTCTGAAACAGGCTGAGTTCAGCATGTTGTCCCACACCTATCCGGGCAAACAAGGCTTGGAGCTTGTCTGCGAATTCGGCAGCCCCGAACTGCTGCAAAAGCATCTTTTTTACAGATGGCTCGTTCAACCGGACGACACGAAAGCCTGGAGCACACTGCTCGCGCGAACCGACCTTCCCAAACTGGAAGATTTTGTCAAAAAAAATCTGGACGAGCTGAGCTATCCTACAACATTGTGCCAAATTTTGCTGCTGGAAGGCAATGACAACCTTGCGCAGTGGTTTATTCAAAAACTCTGCGTACTTTACCAGCCTAAGAGAAAAATTACGCTTGAAAAAGCCTTAGTGGAACGCTGCCTGAAAAACAGAAGTTTCAGGCTGTTGGAAGAATATCTCGACAAGCAGAAGTATTACCCCAACCACAGCTTACAGCCGGAAGCGCAAAATGAGTTGATATCCGCCGCGGCAAAAGATAAAGCGCTGGGAGACTGGTATAAGGCTTATTACAGCACACGCAAAGGATTTTAGCCGGTGCAAATCAGACGGAAGCTTACGAACCTTCGGGTTCCGGGCTTCCGTTTTTTTATCCTCCCCCGCACATTGCCTCTCGTCCCTCGTAGCCTGCGGCGCTGCCACCTCGTTGCCAAACTAACCAACGCTCCCCTCACTGCCCGCTCCCCCGTATTTCCTCCCGTCGCGCCTCCCTCTCCCCTTTCGTCCGTATATTCCCCTCTCTTTTTCGGGGGAAAAGCCGCCGCAAAAACTTGCGAAAATGCACAATGGGTGCATACTGAAAGCGCAAGTTAAATTACATTTGTTTTTTACATTTATTTTTTTCGGGAGGTACTTATGAAAAAATTTTCTCTGGCACTGGCTCTGTTTTTGGGATTTGGAGCATTTAACGCGCAGGCGTTCGACCTGACGGAAGCCGCAAACAAAATGGCCGACGGCATTAACAACACCGCTCAGGCGATTGAAGACAAAAAGGCCGAACAGGAAGCCGCCGCTGAAGCGCGCAAGCAGGAAGCTGCCCAGGCCAAAGCCGAGCGCGAAGCCAAAGCCGAACAGGCCAAAGCCGATTTGAAAGCCAAACTGGAAGCAAAAAAAGCCGAAGCCAAGGCTAAGGCTGACGCTGCCAAAGCCGAACGGGAACAAGCCGCCGCCGAGCGCAAGGCAAAACAGGAAGAGCAGGAAAAAGCCCTGCAAAATGCCAAAGACAGCCTGAAAAATCTGAAAGGCGCTTTCGGCAAATAAACTCCGGCAGTAAAAGCCCTGCATCAACAGCAACAGCCGCCATGCCCCAGGCACCGCGGCTGTTTTTCTATATAGGATAATCGCTTTTATAGGATAATCGCTTTCCCTCACAAGCCCCCGCGGCCAGCCCTGGCTCAGACCTCCCGCCGCCATATTGCGGCACAGGCCGCGGCCAAACGTACCGCCGCCATCCACAGCCTCGGCGGCACCCCCGGCACAAACCTTCCTCAGCCAAACTGTCCGCCCTGCAGCGCTGCCGCCACTTTCATCTCTCTAATGGGAAACCACATCCTATAGCGCCGCCGCCTTCGCACTTCTAAAGGAAACCACGTCCTATAGCACCGCCGCCTTCGCACTTCTAAAGAAAACCTCGCCCTACAGCGCCGCCGCCACTTCCGGATCTTTGAAATAACGCACGACCGACTTCGTTATCGCCTCGCCGAGCTTGCGGCGGTAGGCCGGCTGGCGCAGGCTCTTCTCCTCGGTATAGTTGGAAAGGTATCCGAGTTCAATCAGAACCGACGGAATATCCGGCGCCTTCAGCACCGCAAACCCTGCAAATTTGTGCGCATTGCTGACAAGCTTAACTTTCTGGCGCATTTCATTAACAACATAGCCCGCAAATTTGGACGACTTGTTGCGGCTGTCATTTTGCGACAGGGAAATAAGCACGTCGTTGATTTCCGGCGAATTGTCGGAGAAGTCCATGCCGTCGATGATGTCGGCTTTGTTCTCGCGTTCCGCCAGAGCCGCCGCCTCTTTGTCGGAGGCGGTTTCGGACAGCGTATAGACCGAAAGCCCCCGCGCGCTGCGGTTGGCTGCGCTGTCGGCGTGGATGCTGATAAACAGGTCGGCATGGTAGCTTCGGGCAATGGCGACGCGTTTGCGCAGCGGGATGAAAATGTCGGTGGAGCGCGTCATATAGACCTTAAAGCCTTTCGCCTCCAGCTGTTTTTTCAGCTCTTTGCCCATCGAAAGGGTAATGTTTTTTTCATAAGTGCGGTACGAACGCCCGATAGCGCCGGGGTCTTTGCCCCCGTGTCCGGGGTCGAGCACGACGATTTTTTTGCGCTTGACCGCGCCGCTGTAGGCATTTTTCAGGTTGGATTTCGGCGACGGGTCGGACAGCCCCTGCGAGCTGAGGTCGATAACCAGCCGCCAGTTTTTCTGCCCTGCCTGCGGCTCAATCGTAAATTTCTTTTTGATATTGACGTTGTTGTTGATATCAAACACCAGCCGCTTGCCTTTGATGTCGGGTTTGTTGCCGACGCGGAAATCGCTGATAAGCCGGTTTTTGGCGACTTTAGGCGAACCGGAAACAGTCGCGTTCTTAAGGTCGATAACCAGCCGGTTCGGCGAGTCGAGCAAAAACGCGTCGTAATCAAAATCCTCCGTACCGTCCAAAACGATGCGGATGCCGTCGTTCTGCTGCCCGGTGCGGACGTCTTTTATCGTGTTGAGCGCATACGCCGCCCCGGAGGAAAGCGCCAGCAGCGCGGTGCAGAGCAAAGTTGCCAAAGTTCTTTTTATATTTTTGCAGTTCGTTGTCATAGGTGTCAAATTAATCTGTCGTCAAAACTGTTACAATCTTTTTTAAGAGTAACCCACAAGTTCTTAACATTGATTTAAAAACCGGCTATACATTCGGCGAGGTGCATTTTTTCCGTCCCCGCCGGACATTAATCTTTTTTTTAACTTTTACCGTTATTATATCATAACAACAGCAATGAAACTAGGAGTTAACAAGTATGTCTGTAGGTAAAACAGTCGGCATCCTCGCTGACAAAATGCTGAAATTGACCGGAAAAGCGGTAAAGAAACTGGAAGATTACGGCGCCAAATCCGCCGAGGAAAACAATAACGACAATGCCCGCAAGCTGGCGGAAACGATGAACAAACTCGGCAAAAAGCTGGAAGAACGGCACGACGAATATATCGCCCGGGTGGAAGAAAACGCCGACGAACTGGCTGAAAAGGGCAAAGACGCGCTGGATAAGCTGAAAAAAGTTTATCAGGAGATGAAGACGCGCGCCGACGCTGCCAAGGAAAAGGCGGAAATCGACGCCAGACGCGATGTTGCGCCGGAATCCGCAGAAACTGAGGACAAAGCCGCGGAAAAAAAGGCGGAAACGGCTGAAGAGGACAAATAGCCCCGCAGCGCAAACAGCCGGCAGCGGAAATCGCCGGCAGCGGCAAAACCGCCCCGCCGCGCATATCGCCGGCAGCGCAAACAGCCGGCGGATTGTTGCAGCAGGCAGCCGGCCGGACAATATTTCGGACATAAAAAAACTTCCCCGCAAGAGGGAAGTTTTTTTTGTTTCGAAACGAATTCTGTTTTCTCATGCTGCATTCTGTTTTCTCATACTGTAATAGAACTCGTCTATGGTCTGCGGGTCAAGAACGGCACTCATCCCTACCTTGCAAATCGCCAGCAGCAGCCCCGTTATGGCCAGTGCCAGAATATCCGTCAGCCAGATTGAGTTCGGCCCCAGAAGCAAAGCGCAAAATCCGGCCTGCGAAACTATCCAGAAGCCAAATGCAGCGGCAATGGCGCCGTACAATGCCAGCATACCGCAGGAAACGGCATACAGGCTTCCGCCCAGCAGCTCTTTGTTTTGTCCGCGCGTGAGGCAATAAAATGCCACGGCGCCGCAGATGGCCAGAAGCAGTATTATCGGAGTAACGATAAACAACCGGTTGCCTCCGGCGGCTTTGAGCAGCTCGGGCAATTCGGTGAAACGCAGATAATCAAACAGGCTGTATATGGCATACAGCATTATGATTGCCGTTCCGATTGCCCTGACGCACAAGCGGCGCACATAATCCTGCTTAATCATTTTTTCCCACAGTTCCTGCGGAAAGCTTTCATAATATTCCTTTGTCCGGTTAAAGATGCCGAACCGGCGGATAATCTTTTCCCTGAAAGGAACGGAAGCTTCTGCATTTTGGCGGGCCTGTAAGATACGGGCTTCTTTTTCATAAACACCGTTGTGGTATTTATTTAAGATTTTCTGCATATCCTGCTGCATCAAATCTTTTTCTATTTCTTTAATTGTTTTCATAATCTGTATTTTTAGTTCATAATAATTCGGAAATTAAACAGATTATAGCACAAAAAAAGCGGGTGTGCAACAGGAAATTTTCATCAGCGCCGCAGGCGGCGGCAAAACCGCCCTTTGAGCAGGCTGCGTACTTTTTATGTACGCCTCCCGCTCCTGACAGCCGCCCGAACCGGTTCCACGGTTTATCCCGCTCCTGGCAGAGCGGCGGCAACGCCCGAATTTAGCTCCTTACAGTTAAGACTTAACGCCGTTTAAGCCCAATCCGAGCTCCCCCTTTCGACATCCATCCGGTTTAAACGCGCCGTTTAAACATCTTTCCGTTCCGCCTCAGTCCGAAGCCACCCCTGTTTTAACTTGGCGATAACGAAAATCAGCGTAAACCACAGCATAACGACGGCAAGCGAAAAAACAGCCCCCGACAGCAGCGGCAGTCCGCCGCTCCGCAGCATAAACGCCAGCAGCAGTGTCCCCAGACAGCGCAGCGTCCACATCGCGCAGCCGGAAGCGGGTTTGTCCCGTTTCTGCATAACTTCCACCGCAACGACGCAGCAAAGGGCAAAAAACGACAGCGTCCACGCGGCAGCAGTTTCATCGGAACCGGCAAGAGTAAAAAAGACAAACGCAGCATTGGCGCTTATGACAGCCCCAGCCCAAAGCGCCCAGAAAAAAAATTTATTTTTCATAATCTACAATTTTTAGAAACAATTATATAAAAAAAATAACTTCGCAGCCGGCATTATACAGCGGATTTTTATTTCTGCAAGCTATATTGTCCGTCCCCTCTCCCGCGCAGCCCGCTCCGCAAACCTCCCTTTGCCCGCCGTCCCCTCTCCTGCGCAGTCCCGCCCCGCAAACCTCTCTTTGCCCCGCCGTCCCCTCTCCCGCGCAGCCCTGCTCCGCAAACCTCCCTTTGCCCTCCCCGGATAGATTTTAGTTTATATTCTTCACTTTGTCCTTTACTTTTGGCTGAGCGGCATTAATATCTATACAACTTGGTTTATATCAGCATAAAGGACAGGCGATGAAGAAAATATTATCCTTTTGGATGGCACTTATCTGGCTGGCACTGGCCGCTCCGGCGCAGGCGCAGCTCAATGTCAGCATCAGCGGCGCGCAGCAGGAGCCGATTCCTGTGGCTTTTCCCGAAATCCTGTCGGACAATCAGGGCATCGGCGCGTTTCTCGGCTTTTCGTACGCAAGCAAAGTGCGCGACGTCGTTTTGGCGGATTTGGAGCGCAGCGGCCTGTTCCGCATCATCAACGAGCGCAGTTACATTCAGAAGTTCACAAGCTTTGACCAGCAGCCGATATTCGGCGACTGGAAAGTGCTGAACGCGCAGGTTCTCGTACAGTCGTATATTCTGGAAGAAAACGGCTCCGACCTCAAACTTCGTTTCAAACTCTGGGACATCGTCAGCCAGAAAGAGCTGCTGTACGAAGTTTACAGTTCCTCAAAGGATAACTGGCGGCGCATGGCGCATTCGATGGCCGATGCGATTTACGAACGCCTGACCGGCGACAAAGGCTATTTCAACACCGTCATTGCCTATATTTCCGAAAGCGGCCCCTCGGGCAAGCGCGTCAAACGGCTGGCGCTGATGGACCAGGACGGCGACGGCCACCAGTTCCTGACCAGCGGGGCCAATCTGGTGCTAACGCCGCGATTCTCGCCCGATATGCAGTATATCGCCTACCTCTCGTACGTCAACAACAAGCCGCGCGTGTACCTGTATAACCTGCGCACGCAGCGCACCGAACTGCTGGGCAACTTCCCCGGCATGACGTTCGCGCCGGCGTTCTCGCCCGACAGCAAATATCTGCTGATGAGCTATGCCAAAAACGGCGTTACCGATATTTACGAAATGGATTTGGCCACGCGCGAAACCAAAAAGCTGACCTCCGGGCCGTCGATAGATACCAGCCCGAACTATTCGCCCGACGGTTCCAAAATCGTGTTTAATTCCGACCGCGGCGGCAATCAGCAATTGTATGTGATGAACCGCGACGGCTCCGACGTCCAGCGCATCAGCTTCCGCCAGGGGAGCCGCTACGCATCGCCGGTATGGTCGCCGCGCGGAGATTACATCGCGTTTATCCGTATGGAAGGCAACCAGTTTAACCTCGGCGTTATGTATCCCGACGGCACCGGCGAACGCACCCTCGCCACCGGGTTTTATATCGAGCGCCCCACCTGGTCGCCCAACGGCCGCGTGCTGATGTTTTATCGCCAGAACCGCGGCACCGCGACTTCTGACGGCGCAACGCAGCTGTATTCCGTGGACATCACCGGCACCAACGAACGCCTGGTGCTGACCCCCGGAGACGGCAGCGACCCCGCCTGGTCTCCGCTGTTGTAAAAAGAAGCCACGCCCGCTTTAAATAAGCTGCCTGTATGGGCGGCTTTTTTTTTATTTGACTTTTATAAACGAGGATTGTATATATTGCGGTATGGAATACCGATAGGTATCCTGAAATCTGAAAAATTTCTGTACGTCGCGTTAGCGTGAAACGATATTTACGCCTGACAGCTTTGGGCTGGATGGCGCGAATAAGCCTATGGCAAATAAGCGCGAGTTGGCGACGTACAACTTTTTCACATCCACCCGCCTTATGGGTGGAGAGCGCGAATAAGCCTATGGCAAATAAGTGCAGCTGACGTTGTACAGTTTTTCAGTCTCCACCCACCCTATGGGTGGAGGGCACGAATAAGCCTATGGCAAATAAGCGCAGCTGACGTTGTACAGTTTTCCAACCTCCACTCGCTTTAAATAAGCCGTCTGTATGGGCGGCTTTTTTTTATTTGACTTTTATAAACAGGTATTGTATATATTGCGGTATGGAATATCGATAGGTATTTCTGAGGAGTGGAAGCCTCTTTATTTATTAACGACGTAGCATAAAACGATATTTGTGCCCAACAGTCTTGTGACTGGGGGTTTTTTGTGTAAGCAAAAAACTGCTATTCTCGTTAATAGCCTTCCAACCCCAGTCACCTTATGACTGAAATTTTTTGTATGCAATTAATTAAATATTAAGGTTTAGTAATATACCCTAATTATGGAATGCCGGATTGGGGTTCTGGGGAGTGGAAGCCCCATAACGAGCGTCTATATTTAGACGGAGCTTTTTGAAAGCCTTTTAGTTTATGACTGGAAGGTAGTAAAATAAGCGTATGTAAATATGTGAATATACTGCGGCTATCTCGTTATGGTCTTCCAACTTCCAGTCACCTCTTTTTACAAAGGGTGACTTTTCTTTTACATATAAAGATGAAAGGAAGTCAGGATGACTAAACTGATGATATTAGCAGGCATATTTACCGCAATCGCTTACCAACCCGCACACGCTCAACTGTATGATTATGCTTCAGAACAAGCATACGGCAGGCGTGTGGAACATGGCGCCGCTTATAGACAAGACGGGGGCGCCGTGCGTTACCGTTCTGCCGGCGAGGGGCGCTATGTTCGCATTCCGCCTGCGCAGAGAGAAGACCGAAGATACAGCCGTATCGCGCAGCCGGCAATAGTCGCGCAGCCGGTCAACACGCTCCGTCCGTATCTGGGCGTGGACGCGGGAACAACGGATATCGGCTACAGCGGTTCAGAGGAAAAATATTTCTTAAAAGACCGGGCAATGTTTGTCGGCGGTGCGGCAGGGCTGCGCATCGGCAGAAACTGGGGCGTAGAGGTGTTTTACCAAACCTCAAATACGGCGAAAAAAACGGCTGACGACGAATGGCGCACCGAAGGCGATTACACCGCGTACGGCGTGGACGCGTTGGGCTTTCTGCCGTTGAATGACCAGCTGGAACTGGTAGCGGCAGCGGGTGTCGGCAAATATGAATTTGACGTTAAGCTGAAATACAGCGACGGCATCCACGAGTTCAGCGGTTCGGACGACAACGTCGGCTACCGCTTCGGCGCCGGCGCACAGTATAACATCACCGGCCATTGGGCGCTGCGGGGCATGGTGCGCTATGTCGTGCTGGACAGCGAATATATTGACGATATGCTGGAGTTTTCCCTCGGTATGCGCTATACGTTTTAATCCCGGCACATTTGCTGATAAAGGGCGGCAAAATCAGAAAAACACTTTACCTTTCCGGCGGCGGCATATTGCGCCAGTTCCCCCTCGCCCATAAATTTTCCGTTGCCGATAACAACAGGCAAAACACCGGCGGCAAGGGCGCAGTCAGTATCCTGCTTGGAATCGCCGACCAGCCAGACAGTTTCGCGGTTGATGGCAAAATCCGCATTTTTCAGGGCGGCAAAAACAGGGTCGGGCGCAGGTTTGTTGCGCGGAGCATCGCCATTGCCGAGGACTGCATTAAAAACAATATCAGGAAAAAAGTGCCGCACTTCCGCCGTCAACAGCGCTTTTTCCTTATTGGAAACAACGTATATGCCGACACCTGCGTTTATGCAGCTGCGCAGGAAATCTGCCGCGCCGGGAGCCGGAACAATCCGCCGCATTCCGTGTACCCGATAATATGCAAGATAATCATCGTATGCCCGTACGCTTTCCTCACCGAAAAAATTGGGAAAATTTTCTTTCAGCGATTTTGACGTATCACGATACTTCCGTTTGGTCTCGTCCCACGGCTCCCTGCCGTATGCTGCCAGCGTATGCTCCATCGCGTCAACAACGGCAGGGCGTGTCTCGGCCAGTGTCCCGTCCCAGTCAAACAAAACCGCCCGTACCATACTTCCTCCCAAACTTCCGTATCCGCGCTGTCTCGCCGCAACATCCGCGCCGCCTCATGCCACAACCTCGTCGCACTATCCGAGCTGCCCCGTCGCAACGTCCGAGCTGCCCCGCCGCAACATCCGCGCCGCACCTGTCGAAAACAAAACTTTCGTCCGTTAAACGTTGGTCTGCCACCCCTTGACGCTCGTATCCTCGCTGCCCTGGTGCACCACAATCTGCGGATAAGCGATGTTGATATTCGCTTCGCGGAACCGCCGCAGGATTTCGTACCGCACGTCGCTGCCCGCCGACCAGCCGCTCCAAATGTCGGAAACATAAATCCGCAACTCAAAATCCAGCGAAGATTCGCCGAAATTCTTAAACAGCACATACGGCGCCGGCACTTTCATCACCTTTTTGCAGCTCCGCGCGCATTCCAACAGCAGTTTCGTTACCTGCTCGGCGTCCGAATCATACGAAACCCCGACCGCTATCGTCTGCCGCTGCCAGTTGTTGCCGTGCGTCAGGTTGGTCAGCGACGACGAAATCAGCGTCGCGTTCGGAATAATCACGCTCGCCTTGTTAAAGGTTTCCACCTCCGTCGAGCGGATGTTAATTTGTTTGATTTTTCCTTCTTCGCCGCCGATAAGCACCCAGTCCCCGACCTTAAACGGCCGCTCAAACAAGAGGATAATGCCGCTGACCAGGTTTTTGATGACGTCCTGCAGCCCGAAACCGATACCGACCGACAGCGCACCGGCGATAACCGCAAGGTTGGACAAATCCACGCCCATCGCCACAATCGCCAGAATGGCGGAAATGATAAAGCCCGTAAAGCTGAACCCGGAAATCAGCGAGTGCTTAATTCCCTCGTCCATGTTGATGCGGTTCAGCAGATTGTTCGAAAGCCGGTTTTTCATCATCTTGACCAGCGTCAGCGAAATCAGGAAAACCAGCAGCCCGGTAACGATTGAAATCAGCGAAATGTTGATGCCCCCGACCTTAAAGCCGAACACTAGTTTCTTTACCGCCTGCAACATAAACGCCCCCGGCATTCCCCACAGCGTCAGCAGCGAATAGATAAGAAACAGCACCAGCAGCGGCGTTACCAGCAGCGTCATCAGAAAATCCGCCTTCGACAACAGCTGTTTGCGCAATTTGAACGTCTTAATCCAAAAGACGATGCTCCGCCTGAGCAAATCGGAAATAAACCGCCGCACGATGACAAACGCGCCGATAAACAGCACTGAGGCGATAAAACGGTTGAAAATAAAGGTCGCCAGTTCCGGATACCCGAACAGCGAAATGCCAAACGTCAACACCGCAAAAATTGTCGTAAACACGATGATTTTGGAAGAAAGGCTCATATTCTCCGGTTCGTCGTCCGCCAGCAAAGCCGCCGCGCTTCCCGCCGTCGGTGCCGAAGTAACGATTTTCTCGCTCGCAACAGCCGCACTGCTCGCAGCTGCCGCCGCCATACCCGTGGTGCTGCCACTGTTGCCCGTGGTGGTGCTACTACTGCCCGTGGCGCTGCCACCCGCCGCGCTCCCCACGGCTCCTTTTGTTGTCCCGGTTCCGACGGTACCCTCCCCCGCCGTACCTGTAGCGCTGCTACCACTGCCTGTGGCGCTGCTACCACTGCCCGTGGCGCTGCCACTGTTGCCTGTGGCGCTGCCACCATTGCCGCCCGCACCGTCCCCCCGGCTTTCCTCCTCATTTTCTTCGTCGCCGGCTCCCCGGTTTCTAATCCGCCCCAAAATCCGCGACGTCATCAAAATAATGACAAACGCCTTAATTGCGTCGCCCGCCACTTCCAACAACAGCGTCAGCGCCTCGCTCGCTTCAAAATAAGCCGCAATCTGCCGGATACACCCGACCGCCCCGAGCAAAATAAGCGACAGCGTCGTCGCCGCAAACACGCGCTCAGCCCTCTCGTCGGAAATGTTAAACAGCCGCCAGCGCCCGTTCCACGGTGCCAGCGTAACCCGCGCCAGCGCCCGGATAAGCGTAACATACAGCGAATAGTACAGCACATTGGCCAAGACCACGCCGAACTTGCTCTGCGTCAGCGTTTCGTTGGTCAATTGCCACAACAGACACCCGCCGATAAGCAGCGACGGAATCACCCCGTACGCAATCGCCGTAATCACCGCCACCACGATTTTCTGTCCGTAACGGGGATAGTCTTCGGTATGCCCGTACCCCCATTTGTTAATGATATACCGCCGCAGGAACAGCCCGAACGACAATGCCAGCCCCAAAATCAGCAGCACGTACCACCCGCCGTGGTAAACGTTCTCGCGTTCTTCCGCCGAAAGCCCCCGGTACCACTCGACCGGCGAGATTGCAATTTCCCAGAAAAACACCGCTGCGTTGCCGATGGCCGTAAAAAAGTTGTGCGGCGCAATCAAGACATTCTGCTCCGCCACCAGATTGCCGATGATAATCCGGCTCCGCGCCTCAGAAATAATCGAATTCAGCCGCGCCATTTCGGTTTTGAGCAAATTCGCCTCAATCAAACGGTTTTTATAGTTGTTCATCACCGCCGTATACTTGCTGCGCATTTCCGCAATCGCCGGGTCTTCATTTTCCCCTTCCGCCGGCTCCGACCCCAATGCGTTTAACGCGTCCTGCACGTATTTGGAGTTCTTTTCAATCCCTTTGGCCGCAAACTCAATTACGATTTCCTGCTGGGTCAGAAATGCCGCAGCATCGTCCAGGCTCTGACGCGTAAACTGCTTTTTCCTGATGGATTTTTCAATTTCCTCCAGCTGCCCCGAAACAGTCTTGTAGTCAAACGCTGCCTCGTTCTCGGAACCGGAAACCTCGCCTTCGTCAACGCCGAGGGCCTCCGTTTCCGCACTGCCGGACTTGCCGCTCGTTTCCGCACCGCCGGACTTGCCACTCGTTTCAGCGCTGCCGGACTTGCCGCTCGTTTTCGTCGCCGTTATATCGGCACTGTTCGTCCCGACGGCATGCGCCGTTTTTTTCCCCGCCGCCGCAACATCGCCTGAAATAACCGCCAGCCCGGTCAGAACCGCAGCCGCCAGCATAACGCCCGAAACCCAAAGTCTTAATATTTTGCCCATTTGCTTTTCCGTCCTTTTCTTCTGCCTTTTTTCGTTACGTTATGCCGACAGCCCTAAACTGCCGCCGTTTCTCTCGGTGCCCTGCCGTTTCGCCAACCCGCCGGAACATCGGCGGTACAGCCCTTGTTGCCTGTGCTGTTGGCACCGTTTCCCGTGCCGCCGGCACTGTTGCCCGTGGCGCTGCCACTGCCTGTGCCGCCGGCACCAAAGTCCCCGTTTAAGCTTTCGCCAGCACCGCAGTCATCACCGAAAACGCCAGTTTTGCCCCGCCGGCGCGCAGGTTGTCTGCCACCGTCCAGAAACTGATGCCGTTCTCGACCGAAACATCCTGCCGCACGCGCGACACATAAACGCTGTCTTCGCCCTGAACATCATCAACGCTGACATAGCCCGCATCTACCATCTTGTCAAAAACGACAACGTTTTTCTGCGCCTTCATCGCCTCGCGTACCGCCGTCGCGTCAACTTCGTCGTCAAACTCCGCATTGACAAACGCCGCATCGCCGATAAACGTCGGCACGAACGCACAGTTCGCGTGCACTTTGATGTCGCTGTCAAGAACCTTTTTAATCTCGGCGTTAATCGCCCACTCCAGCGACGTTTCCTCGCCGATGAACTCGCCGACCTGCGGCAGAACGTTAAACGCGATTTGCTTTTTGAAAATCTGCTCGTCATCAACCAGCGTTTCGTTCAAAAAGATTTTGCGCGACTGCGTAAACAGTTCGTCCATCGCCTCATGCCCGTGATAAGAAGTGGAGTTAAACGTCGTTACCACCAGCCGCTTAAGCTTGTGTTCTTTGATGGTTCCCGCCAGCGGCAGCAAAATCTGATACACCGCCGACGACGGCACGCCGATAACCTGCGGCAGCCCGTCTGTTGTCTGCCCGTTCCCCCGTTTCAACAGTTCGCCGTTCAATTCGGGAATAACCAGCGGAACCGAACTGTCGCCGAACGTTGCCCCCGAAAGGTCAATCACCCGGCATCCGGCACCTGTCGCTTTCTTGATAAAACGCTTGCCCTGTTCCTTCGTTGTTGCAAATATCGCAATATCGGCTTTCTTAAAATCAAATGTATCCAGTGCAGACACGTCCAATTCGTCATCTTCGCCGTATGATACCAGCGTCCCGAGCGGCGCCTTCGCCTCCAGCGCAAATACGTCGTCGGCCGGAATGCCGCTTTCGTTCAAAAGGTTGAGAAACTCCCGGCCGGTACTTCCTTTAACCCCGGCAACTGCAATCTTTGGCATCTTAACTTCCCTTTCATCAAACTTAAAACTTGCTGAACCTGACGTCCGGCCCGGCATCTTATCCGGCACCTGACCAACGCTGTACCCGTTGTGTAACGCGGCTCTGTACCTGATACCGTCAGCCCCCTGTCCAACGCTGTACCCGCTGTTTAACGCGGTTCTGTGCCTGATACCGTCAGACCTCCGCCCAGCGTTGTACCCGTTGTGTAACGCGGCTCTGTGCCTGCTGTCCAACTTGGCACTGTTGCATAATTTTTTCAAGTATTTTATCCGACTTTTCCGCTTTTTTGCATCTTCCTGCCAAACTGCCCATGCCGCACCGTCTCACTCTCTCCGCAGCGCCCCGTCCTGCGTCATTGCCGGCAGCGCAGCCGTTGCCGCTCCTTGCAGCGCCGCGAGCCATTTCTCGCGCCTGACCGCCAGCGGGATAGACGCGTTCGCCGGGCTCGTAGACGGCAGCACTTCCCACGTCCGACCCTCCAGCAGCCCCTTGTTGAAACGGCAGAACAGCTTAAACGCCGCCTGCCCGTTAAACAGCAGCCGCTCAATCTCCGGATACAGCGCAAACAGCGCCGCAAAATCGTTCGGCATCGCATCTCTGATGTCGGAATCAAGGCTTCCCTCTCGCGCGCAGCTCTCCGCCGCATCCCACAGCCCGACCCCGTGCGCCAGCAGCAGCCCGGTTTTGATGCCGTAAGCCGGCGGCGCTTTCGGGTCAAAAGGCTCGCCGTAAGCCTCAAAGACAAAACGCCAGAACAGGTTGTGCCGGTGCGCATAATACTCGCCCGCCGCCAGCGACGCCTCTCCCGGCATGGAGCCGATAACCAGCGCCCGCGTCCGCTCATCGGCGATATAGGAAAAGCTGTGCGGCATAAAACCTCCCTGAAATGCTGTTTCGTTGTTTTCTTCCACGCATAAACTCCCGCAATGATACGGCATAATTTCCGTCCCCGCAATCCCCCGCCGCAAGTTATGCACGCCGTTTCGTTCTCCGCCCCATCGCCGCCCCGCCGCACGCTCTCCGCCCGCGGTTATTCCCCTCGTCTCACGGCTACCTTGAAAACATCTCCGCCCGCCATATATAAGCCGCAGCACCACCCGCCCAATCCCTCCGGATAGTGCCCGCCTCAACCGACACACCCACCCAGTCTCCCGGACGGCATCCGCCCCGTCGGCCGGCACATCTGCACCCATCAACCGACTGCCCCGCGGTCATATCTGCCCGCATACCCGTTATCATATCCACTGTTATATCAAGGAGAAAGAAATGTTTGCGATTCGCGCTTCCGGCGACCGCGGCCACACCCAAACCCCGTGGCTCAACAGCCGCCACACCTTTTCGTTCGGATCCTATTACGACCCGCGTTACCTCGGTTTCAGCGACCTGCGCGTCATTAACGACGACGTCGTCGCCCCGGCCGAAGGCTTCGGTACCCATCCGCACAAAAACATGGAAATCGTTACCATCGTGCTCGACGGCGAACTGGAACACCGCGACAACATGGGCAGCCGCGGCGTCATCAAAGCCGGCGAAATCCAAAAGATGAGCGCCGGCTCCGGCATTACCCACAGCGAGATGAATCCGTCGCTCAGCAAACCCGTCCATTTTCTGCAAATCTGGATAGAGCCGAACATCGACGACGTCAAACCCGAGTATATGCAGGCCGCCCCCTCGCCGCAAGAACTGAAAAGCCGGCTCGTCCGCATTGCCTCGCCCAAAAGTACGGACAGCCCGATAACCCTGCACCAGAATGCCGAAATTTACCAGACCCTGCTCGAGCAGGACAAAACCGTCAGCTTTGATATTACCCCCGCACACAAAGTCTGGATACACGTCGCAACCGGTGCCGTCAGCCTCGATGGACACCCGCTGATTGCCGGAGACGGGGTCGCCGTCGCCGACGAAACCGCCGAAATCAGATTGCGCGGCATAGACCCGCTGTCTAACGTGCTGATATTCAAGCTCCGCGCCTGAAAAAGGGGCGCAGTTTCCCGCACCCCTTCTTCTTATCGGCCTTCGTCGCAGCACCAAAGCGTCCGAACCGGCACCTTGGCTTTTCAACCGGCATTCCGACCGCTCCCAAAAGCTCCGACACTCACAGCAGTTTCTCCGGCACTCACAGCAGTTTCTCCGGCACTCACAGCAGTTTCTCCGGCACTCACAGCGGCTTCTCCGGCACTCACGCCAGTTCCCCGTCTCGCTCCGGCCTAGAACTTCTCCTGCAATTCGAAGAAATAAGCTTTCGGATGGTTGCATACCGGGCAGACTTCCGGCGCCTTAAGGCTTTCAATCCGGTGTCCGCAGTTTGCGCATTCCCAGATAACCTTGGTCGGGCGTTCAAAGACTTTTCCCGCTTCCAGAGCTTCCAACAACGCATTGTAGCGCTCTTCATGCCCTTTTTCGATTTTGCCGACCATGCGGAACAGAGTGGCGATTTTCTTAAAGCCCTCTTCGTCGGCTTCCTTGGCCATCGTGTCGTACATGTCGGTCCACTCGTAGCGTTCGCCGGCCGCCGCGTCTTTCAGGTTTTCGATTGTCGAGGGAATTTCCTCATTGTGCAGCAGTTTGAACCAGATTTTGGCGTGCTCCTTTTCGTTGTTCGCGGTCTGTTCAAACTTGTCGGCAATGATGTTATAGCCTTCCTTCTTGGCTTTGGACGCATAGTAGGTATATTTGTTGCGCGCCATCGATTCGCCGGCAAAAGCGGCCTGCAGGTTCGCTTCGGTCTTAGATCCTTTAAGTTCCATAGAGTTTTCTCCTAAAAAAATGTTGCGGAGAAATGATAGCCGCCTCCGCAAACATAGTCAAGAAAAATCATCTGATGCGGCCGTCATTTCATCAAACCGTCCGCAATGTCCGATAACCGGTTAACTCTGCGCGCTGACCTCTGACGCCGTCCTCCGCCTTTCTTCCTGCTACGTTACGGCTTTCGGCACACAATCGTTTAATTCTATGCGCTGACCTCTGACGCCGTCCTCCGCCTTTCTTCCTGCTACGTTACGGCTTTCGGCACACAATCGTTTAATTCTGCGCGCTCGCCGCAGCTCCCGGATTGCCCGCGCCGCCGGTTCCCGCGCCCAGACTCTCGGCCGCCGCGGTATCTGCCGCCGCGTAAGCCGTCTGTCCCTCGGCCAGCGCCGCAATCTTCGCTACCTCGGCCTTAAAACGCTGCAAATCCTTGCCTGCCAGATTGGTTCCGGTCGCCGCCTTGACTTTCAGCGGGTCAACCTTCTTGCCGTTTTTAATTACCTCAAAGTGCAGGTGCGGCCCGGTCGAACGTCCGGTCGAGCCGACATAGCCGATAACCTGCCCCTGCTTGACTCTGACGCCCGGACGGATGCCTTTGGCAAAACCGTTCATATGCGCGTATCCGGTCGAAAACTCCGAATTGTGGCGGATAACCACATAGCGTCCGTAACCGCCGGCCCATTGCGCGCGTTTGACCACGCCGTCCGCGCTCGCATAAATTCTCGTGCCTTTCGGCGCCGCATAGTCCACGCCGCTGTGCAGGATGCGCCGCTTCAAAATCGGGTGCCGCCGCCAGCCGAAACGCGACGAAATCCGCGCCGACCGGAATTCCATCGGCTTGCGGTCAAGAGCCCTTTTCAGTACAATCCCCTTGGAATTGTAGTAGTCCACGCCGCCATTCAAATCTTCGTAGCGATACAGCGCAATCTTGTCCCTCCCCAGATTCAGCTCCGCATACAGAATATCGCCGTTTTTGACAACCTTGCCGTCCGGCGCCACCTTGCGGTCAAACAGAACCTTGAACGTATCGCCGCTCTTGATGTCCGAACGGAAATCGACCGTATAGGCGAAAATATTGATAAAGTTGCCGATAATGCTGGACGGCACGCCCGCATTCTGCATCGCCGCCGCCAAAGACGAGGTAATGCTGCCCTGCGCCGTCTGGTTCTCGGTCTTTAATTCCAGCTGTTCCATCTCCGCAACGTACTTTTCGTCTTCGTTGCGCGTAACCACATATTTGGTTCCCGCCGTCGGCTCAATCACAATCTTGTCCACGCTCAACAGCTCGCCGAACGGCACGTCCACCGTTTTGACGATGTCGATTTTCTGCCCCGCGCGCAGGTTGCGCACGTCATACCCGGCTTCCTTAAGGCTCTCCGCCGCCTGATTCGCTTCCTGATACTCCATGCCGAGCTTTTGCAGAAGCCCGATGAAGTGGTCACCCTTTTCCACGGTCAAAACGTCCTGCTTGACTTCGGGCTGGGTTTCTTCGCCCTCGACCGTCCATTCCACCGCCGGATTGTCAAAAGACTCGCCCTCGCCGGCATCAATGCCTGCCATATCGGCGCCGGCCGCCGTCCCGGACGCTCCCGGCACCGCCAAACCATCGCTTTCTCCTTCATAAACCTCCGGCACTGCCATTTTTGCGACAGCCTGCTGCTCGGCGTTTTCGCGTTTTCCTTCCGCCGCCAGCCGCTCCTCGGCGACAATCTGCTCCGGCGTTTCAAAATTCCGGCTGACCACCAGCACCAGCGCAAAGGTTACCACCGCGCTGTAAATAAACAAAAGCCAGCTCTGCGTACTCCATCCGCGTCTGCCCGAACTCATAATATTGTAAGAAGCCATCATGTCCCCCGTAATTAAATACTGTATGCGACCTTAAAAGATGAGGGCGAAACTGAAAAGCCCTTTTTATTTTTTATACACACCAAATAAAACCGTCTGCGAATGTCAGCCGTCAGGCAATCCTTAAACCATGCTAACCCCGCCCCGCGGCATTTACCCCGGTCCGTCAGCCGGCCTTTAACCTCCGCCCTGCGGCATTTACCCCGGCCCGTCAGCCGGCCTTTAACCTCCGACCTGCGGCATTTACCCGGCTCGTTAACCAGACCTTAAATTTTGCCCTGCTAACATTCATTTAGGTATTGATTATAAGGTAAAATTATTTACAAAAGGTTAACCGATGACAAAACGCCCAGCCTCCCCGCAATCTTCCCCTGTTGCCGCCCGCAGCCGCCTGCGCCCAGCCTCCCCGCAATCTGCCCCCGTTCCCCCCGCGGTGCCGTCCGCCGCCGACCCGACGTTCAAAATGCTCTACGTCCTCGCCATCATCATGATTGTCGACGGGCATGTCGGTTCGTCCGATTACATCGACTTCAACGGACTGCTCCGTTACCAGAACTACCATATCGCGCTGTTTATGTTCGTCTCGGGCTATTTCCTCAACCTTACGCGCGGCTATAAGGAATTTTTCGCCCGCAAAACCCTGCGCCTGCTCGTGCCGCTTTACCTTTGGAACGCGGCTTACGGCGCCCTGTGCTGGTATCTGAACCGGCATCAGGGCTTTGCGCTCGGCGGGGAATTTAACCTGTATAACCTGCTCTATGCCCCGCTTGTCGACGGGCACCAGTTCATTTACAACATGGCGTCATGGTTTCTGGTGCCGCTGTTTCTGGTACAGGCCGTCGGCTATTTGCTGCTGCGCCCGTTCGCTCCGTCTGCCGCCCGCCGCACCGCCTTAACCCCGTCTGCCCGGCCGCAGCCCGGCAGTTTTTTCCTGCCCGCCGTTATATTTTTCGTCCTGTCGCTGGCGCTCGGCTGCTTTGCCCTGGCGTACGCCCCCGAAAACCACGGCGCCCGCACCCTGGCACTGACCGCTCTGCGCACGCTCTACTTCATGCCCGCTTTTGCATTCGGCTTTCTTTACCGGCACGTCCTCGCCAAATACGATACTGTCGCCACGCCGCTTTACCTGTTTATCGTTCTCGCCGCCCTGACCTGCCTGACCCAAAAATTCCCCGGCTATAACCATATCCCTTCGTGGCTGGATACCGTCAACGCCCCGGCGCCCGCCATATATGCCATAAGCCTCCTCGCCGTTCTGTTCTGGCTGCGCGTTGCCCGGGTTCTGTCGCCGTTGCTCGCCCAAAGCCGCCCGTTGCAATATATTGCAAACCACACCTTTGACATCATGATGCACCACTTTGCCGGCTTTATGCTTGCCAAAGCCCTGTTTCTGCCGTTCATTTCCGCCCCCGCTGCACAATTCCCTTCCGCCGCCGCAGCGCCTCTCGCTTCCCGTGCCGACACCGCCGCCGCCCTCGCCCGCATCAAAAGCGACATATGGTACTATCCTTTCCCGGAAAGCGGAGAAACCTCGGCCTGGCTCTATATTGCTATATCTATAGTCATAGCACTAACGGCAGGCTTTACAACCCGCAAAATTTATGCTATAATAAGCCGAAAGTTAAGCCATTTTTAAGGGTCGCATTTGTATAATCGGCGCGTTAAAATTCAGGCTGACAGGGAGGTACTATGACAAACAGCTGCGAAAAAGGCCGTTCAATGATAGAGATGCTGGGTGTACTGGCAATCGTCGGCGTCCTTTCCGTCGGCGGCATAGCCGGCTATTCCAAGGCAATGGGCAAATACAAAACCAACCATTTGATTGAGCAGCTGACCATGCTGATTACCAATATCCGCAATTCATTTATCGGCCAGCATGACTTCAGCGACATAAACAACAATTTGCTTATAAATATCGGCGCCGTACCCGCTGATATGTACGACCACTCCCGCGCCAGCAATGACATCCTGCACGCCTGGAACGGAAAAGTAACCATCTTCCCCAGCGAGGCCTCCAATAACAAACAAATGGCCTTTGAACTCTATGTCAACAACATCTCCAAAAACGTCTGTATCGAAATGGTAACGATGGATTGGGGCAAAGACCCGTCATCGGGCTTTACAAGCCTCTACATCGGCACGCTGGAAGAAGACATTGCCGAACCGCAGATGAAAGACGTCCATTCGTCCGCCGACCGCAATGAAGCCAACGGCATATATACTATCGGCACCCACGACATGGCAATCCCGCTGACGCTGGAACAGGCATACGCCGCCTGCACCTGCAGCCCGGTCGGTTGCACCATAGGGCTGAAATATCTGTAACAGCCCCGCCGCCCGGCAGATTACAAAAAAAACGACAGGCCTGAAGTTCACATACCTCCCTCCCGAATATTCAGGCCTTCCTTTTTGCCTGCAGCTTACGCCTACAACCTACAGCTTACAGCCCGCAGCACGCCGTCCATGCACCGTTGTTTCTCACGCCAGCCCCGTTCCATGCGACACGCCGTCCCGCCCGTCTCTACGCTTCTGCCTCCACTCCGCCACACTCTTCTCTCTATATGCAACACGGCGTCCCGCTCCGTCTCTCCCCCGCCAGAAAAGCTCTTTTCCATGCGCTGTCCCGCCCCTTCTCTCCCCCATACGCATAACAAAAAAAGGGGCGCGGTTTTCCGCACCCCTGTCAGCAACCCGCCGGTTCTCCCGGCCGCTTACGCTTATTTGCGCTTGGCTTCCGGCATCGCTTCCGGCGCCTTGGTTTCCTGTTTTACCTTCTCGGTAACCGGCTTGTAAACGGTCTTCTCCCACGGACTCTTCTTGTCGTAGAGCTTTTCGCAGATAGACAGCCCGACGCTTCTCAGCGCTGTTTCGGTCGGAATGAACAGGTCCATGCCCTCTTCGGTCTGTTTTGCCGAATTGGAAATGCCGTTGACGGTGCCAAGCTTGTCAATCAGGACGCTGCCGACCGCCACTTTCTGCACCAGCGTATCAACGATAATTTCGGTGCCGAGCGTATCGGAATAGCGGTAGCCGTAAATTTTGCCGCTGTCGTCCATATAGTTCTTCGCCGCTTCGCCGTCCTTGTCCAGCAGCCCCAGCGAGATGTAGCCTTCCTGGTCAATCGGCGGCAAATCAAGGTTAAGAGCAATCGGCGTATAGGTAACCGGCTTTTCAAGGTGCATCAGCGCCGTGTTCTTGCTCGGATTAACGCGTACCGCCTTGGCCTTGAGCACATCGCCGTTGATGGTCTTGACGTCATAGGTATTCTGCAGCTTGTTGACCAGCCCCGCCGACGTCAGCACGAACGAGTCGGAAATAACCAGCCCCATGCCTTTCTTGCCTTTGGCATTGGTAATCTCAACCACCGACCCGCGGATTTTGAGCATATTCTCCGGGCTCAGTTCTGTGTACGGCGGCCTGTCGACAATGCAGAGCTTGGCATCAACAGCATAGCCGTCAAGGTCGACCCAGTTATCGTCAACAATCGTGCAGCTGCCGTCGGAAATGACGTTGCCGTCTTCGTCAATGCAGTTTTCGTATTTGCGGAAACTGTCCTTAACGCCTCCGGTTTCTTCAATCTGCGGCGCAATCGCCTTGTTTTCGACTTCCACGCCGCCTTTTTCCTCAACCGCCGGGATATAGTCTATTTCCTCGACTTTCGGTTCAATCACGGGTTCGGGCGCCGGAGCCGGTTTCGGCTCCCCGCAGTCCTCGACACATTCGGTCTTGCACTCGCGCCCTCCCCTGACGTCCGGTTTGCCGACAACGCAGGTTTCGGTACAGACTTTGCGGCACTTCGGTTGACTGCACTCTTGCGAGCACGTCATTGGACAGCTTTCATCTGTTTCAACCGTCGTAACCGTTGTCGTTACCTTTTTCTGCGGGCATACCGGGCGACAAACCTGGCGGCACACCGGCTGCGGCGTTTCTACCCGCGTCGTGGTGATGATTTTTTCCTCTACGGTCTTGGTTTTTGTCTTAACGTCGACAAATTCCTCAACTTTCGGTTTACCCATCGTCACCGCGCACGGACACGCCGGCTGCGGACAGCTGCATACCGGCTGGTTGCAGGTGCAGGTCTGAATCGCAGCGCACGGGCACGCCGGACGTGCTATCGCCGGGCATTGCGGCTGCGGCGCATAGGCGCAGCTTCTCGTATAGGCGACTTCCTTGGCAAAGCCGCATTTTCCCGGATTGAACTTGGCGTCAAAAGCGACCAGAGCCGCACGTTCCGCCGCCTGCTCTTCGGGGCTGACGCGCTGTGCCAGCTGGTATTCAAACCCCGGCAGCGAAGACAGCCGCGCCGCCGCGTCGGCAAACGCCAGTTCCGCCAGTTTGACCTCGGCTTCGTAAACGCCGTTTTCAACTTCGGCATAACCGGAAGTAACGCCTTTCCATAAAACTTTCGTCTGGCTCAAATTCATCAGCCGCCATGTAACCGTCATCTCGGCCGTGCCGTTGCGGCGGTTGTCCTTGCGCGCCTTGTCCCAGTCATACTGGTCGCAGACGTTCATAAAGAAGTTGGTGATTTCCGCCGTCAGCGCATATTCCGGCAGTTTGACCGACGGGTCGGCAAGGCAGACGTCCGGAATATCCATAATTTTGTAACATTTGTCAGCAGATTTTTTAAAGACGTCGTTAAACGCCATGTCTTTCTGAATTACCCGCCCGTGGTTCAGCATCGCCTTTTTCGTAAAACGGCGGCATCCGAAAATCCGGAAACGGTAGTTGCCGACATGGTTGGCATACGGGCTGAACCCTTCCTGGTTTTGCAACCGGAAATCGACGTGCGTCAGCGCAAACGGCGCCAAATCGCAGCAGTTGCGGTTGACGGCGTTGCTCTTGTAGCGCGGCTGCGCCAGAGGATAGTTCCGGGTTTTGAACGCCGGCATCGGGCAACTGGGGCAGTTTTTAACCTGCGTCCCGTCCACGATTCGCACAGCTTTGTTGGATTTCGGCCGGTCGCAGTTCGGGCACGACCCGCCCGGAAAAATGCTGCCGTCCACTTCCGGCGGACAGTCCGGACAATAAGAATCCGGCCCCGCGGCCGCCGCAGCCGTGGCTCCGAACGCGAGCCCCAGCGCCAGCACCCCGCAGAATAACTTGTTTAAAACATTTGTTGCTGACATTTTATTTTATCTCCTGTTAAGGTTTTATTGCCTCCCCGCACGGCACACCCGCCGCCTCGGTTCAGTTCTTGCCTCCCCGCGCGGCATACCCGCCGCCTCGGTTTGGTTCTTGCCTCCCCGCGCGGCATACCCGCCGCCTCGGTTCGTGCGCTTTCGCCCTTCTTTACTTCTTCCCCGCAGGCCGCCGCGTCAACGGCCCCCTGCGATAAGACAAGGCTTCAATCAGGTGCATTTTAGACACCTTTTTTTCATTTTGCAAGTCTGCAATCGTTCTTGCTAACCGCAAAATACGGTTCAGGCTTCGCGCCGTCAACCCGCACTTTTCCGCCGATTCCGCCGCAAACCGCCGCAGTTCCGGCCCCATGTCCAGCGCTTTTTCCAGCATATCGCCTTTAAGCTCGGCATTGCAGGTCAGGCCCGCCGCCCCGAATGCCGCAAACCGCGCCGCCGCAATCTCCCTTGCCGCCAGAACCTGCGCCCGCATTTCCGCCGACCCGGTTCCGGTCTTGCCCGAGGTCAGGTCGTACGGGCTGACCGCCGGCACTTCAATCTGCAAATCAAACCGGTCCAGAAACGGCCCCGACAGCTTCGCCAGATAATCCTCCGCGCATTGCGGAGCCTTCGCGCACATCCTTCCTTCCACGCCGAAAAAGCCGCAGCGGCACGGGTTCATCGCCGCCACCAGCTGAAAATCCGCCGGATACACCGTATGCGCCATCACGCGCGAAATCACCGCCCGCTTGTTTTCCAGCGGCTGCCGCAGCGCGTCAAGCGCGGACCGCGAAAACTCCGGCAGCTCGTCCAGAAACAGCACGCCGTTGTGCGCCAGCGTAATCTCGCCCGGAATTCCCTTTCTCCCGCCGCCGACAAGAGACGCCATGGAAGCGCTGTGGTGCGGCGCACGGAACGGGCGTCTCAAATCCAGTTCGCCCCGCGCCGCCAGTTCTTCGTCCAACACGCCCGCAACCGACTGAATCATCGCGTTTTCCAGCGCCTGACGCAGCGTCAGCGGCGGCAGGATGGTAACCAGCCGTTCCGCCAGCATTGTCTTTCCCGAACCCGGCGGCCCCGACATCAGAAGGTTGTGTCCGCCCGCCGCAGCGATAAGCATCGCCCGTTTCGCGCTCTCCTGCCCCTTGACGTCGGCATAGTCAATATTGTAAACCGCCGCGCCCGTGCCAGTCTCCCGGCCGGCCGCCGTCCGGTTCCGTGCGCCGTTCTTCGCCTGCTCCAGCCGTGCACCGTTCTCCGCCTGCTCCGGCCCCCGTGCGCCGTTCTCCGACACTCTCGCGCGGCCGTCATTCTCCGCCGCCCCCTCACGTCCGTTTTTTCTCTCCTCTGTCCCGCCGCGCCGCCGCTGCAACACGCCGCCGTCCGCCTTGCCGTTAAAATAATTCATCAGCTCCAGAATATGTCCTGCCGCCAGCACCGGCGCACACCGGCTCCACGCCGCTTCCGACGCGTTGGCCGCCGGGCAGACCAGCCCGCATTTGTCGGCAATCGCCCGCACCGCCGCCGGCAAAACCCCGTTGACACGCTCAATGCTGCCGTCCAGCGACAGCGCCCCCATAAAGATATAGCCCTTGAGCCGCGCCGGGTCAACCAGCCCCATCGCGCCCATCAGCCCCATCGCTATCGGCAAATCGAAATGTGCGCCTTCTTTCAATAAATCCACCGGCTTGAGGTTCACCGTAATATGCTCGCGCGGAAACTCCACCCCCAGCACCGCCAGAACCGCACGCACGCGCTCTTTGCTTTCGTTGATGGCCTTGTCCGGCAGCCCAACGATGACAAACCCGGGCATCCCCGCGCCGAGGCTGACCTGCACCTCCACGCGCTTCGCTTCAATCCCGTCAAACGCCGCTGTCTTCAGGCTGCAAATCATCTCCCGTTCCTCGCTGCCATCCCGCCTTTACTCCGGTTCATCATCGCCCGTTCTCCGTCTCACCGCCGCAACACAACTTCGTTTTATCACCAGCGCCATAACACACCTGCCGTCGTTAAACCTTACCGCCGCGGCGCCGCCTTACCACCGCGGCACCACCTCGCCGCCGCCGCGCCACCGCCGCGTCGGGTAGGTATTTTTGCGCAGAAAATCATAATTCGCCGAAACCTGCGGGATGTCCGTTACCAACACATACCCCGCCGCCCGGAAATTCTCCGCGCACTGCACGGCGCTTTCGCCCGGCAGGTCATAACACAAAATCTGCGTCCGCGTTACCGGATGAATCAGCAGAATTCCTTCTGCGCTCTGCGTGGCGGAAATGTCGCCGTAATAGGTCGGCATCGGCTGCGCGCAGGGCTGGTACGGCAGCATTGCTTCATCCGAACACTTGCGGTTGTTGGGACAGACTTTCACCCCGTTCAGCCCGACCTCCGGCTGTTCGCGCAGGGTACAAATTTCGGTTGCTTCTTTGTCCGACCACAGCCGCGTACCGAGAAAACCGCCGCTGTCCGCCCGCTGGCACGGCAGCGCCGAAAGTTCCTCTTCTTCCGTCAGCACCGGATAAGTCCGCTCGTACGGATAGGTACACCCCGCCGCCGACAACACAGCCGCAAACAGCGCAATCATCCCCGTTTTCCGCGCTGCGCTGGCCGCCTGCACCGCGCTTGCCATCATTTTTCGTACCATACCGGCCGCCTGCTCTGTACCTGTCATCATTTTCCGCACCTTCCGTGCGCCCCTGTTCTCTTCGCCTGTAAGCATCGTCAAAGCTTTCAAAATAAACTTATTTAAGGCGATTTTACCGGCCGTCCCGCCAAAATGCACGCAAAATATCAGGTTATAAACAAAAAATGCGCCCTCGCCGCACCGCCAGCCCCGGCACACCCGCCGATAACCGTACCGGCAGCGCCGCCTTTCATCTACCGGTGGAACAGCCGCTCCAGATCCGCCACCTCCAGCCGCACATACGTCGGCCGCCCGTGGTTGCACTGCGCCGAATGCGGCGTCCGCTCCATCTCGCGCAGCAGGTGGTTCATCTCGGCGATATTCAGCCGTCGCCCCGCACGCACCGACCCGTGGCACGCCATCGTCGCCGCGATATGGTTGATTTTGTCTTCCACCACCGTCGTTGCGCCCCATTCCGCCATTTCGTCGGCCAAATCCGCAACCATTTTTTTGATTGCCGCGTCCTTCAGCAGCGCCGGTACTTCCCGCACCATCACCCCGGCGCCGAAATCCTCAAGCACCAGCCCGAGTTTCGCCAAACTCTCAAATTCGCCCGCGAGCGCCGCTTTCTGCGTCAGCGACAAATCCACCACCTCCGGCAGCAGCAGCAATTGCGACGGCAGCCTCTCCCCTGCCGCCATCGCCGCCTTGAGCCGCTCCAGCACAATCCGCTCGTGTGCCGCATGCTGGTCAACCAGAATCAGCGCATCTTCCGCCTGCGCCAAAATATAGGTATCATGAAACTGCGCCTTGGCCACGCCCAGCGGTCCCGCCTCGTCTTCCGCGCCTGCTGCCGGCTCTTCCACCCGCACCGAAAACTTGCGCTCCAGCTCCGGCAAAACCCCGCTGCCGCGTCCGCCGCCCGCGCTCCCCGGCCGCCCCTGAAAAGCCGTAAACCGCCGGTCAGCCCCGTACGCCGTCCCTGCGTCAATCCCGGTGCCCATACCTGCGCCATAATACCCGCCGTTCACACCGCCGCGGCCTGTACCAAAGCCTGCGTCCGTGCCAAAGCCCGCGTCCCTGCCATAATCGCGGCCGCTGCCCGCATCCGTATATTCCGGCTCCCGCAACACGCCGCCCGCCGCAACATCTGCCGCAAAACTCTCCGTTCCTCCGCAGGCACCGTTCAGCCCGCCGCCAGGAACCGCCGCCGCCCCTGCCGCCAGCCCTTCCTGCCCCGGTACAAAATCATCGGTCAGCGCCGCCAAATCGACTTGTCCCGTCTGCGCCGTTTGCCCGAATGACCGCGGATATCCTACTCCTGCATTCTCACAAGCCAGCGCCGCCAAATCAACCTTATCCGCGCTCCTCTTGTCCCCCGTCAGCAGCGCGCTCCGCACCGCCCCCACCAGCAGCGACCGCACGCCCTGCTGGTCAAAAAAGCGCACCTCCGCTTTCGCCGGATGCACGTTGACATCCACATACATCGGCTCCACTTCCAAAAACAGCGCGCACGCCGGATAGCGCGAATTCTCCAGCACGCCCGCATACGCCCCCTTCAGCGCGCCCAAAAGCAGCTTGTCCCTGACCGGGCGGTTGTTGACAAACAGATATTGCGACAGCGTATTGGCTTTGTTATACGTCGGCAGGCTGACGAGCCCCGACAGTTTCATCCCGTCGCGCTCGCCTTTGACCTCCAGCGCATTCTCCGAAAACTCGCGCCCCATGACTTCCGCCGCCCGCCGGAGCCTTGCGTCAAAAAAATCCCCGTTCGCCGCCGGCAGCGCAATCTTCTTCTTTTCGTCAACGTAAAGGTAAAACGCCACTTCGGGGTTCGCCAGCGCAATGCGGCTGATAATGTCCGCGCACGCTCCCGCCTCGGCGCTATCCGCTTTCAGGAACTTCAGCCGCGCCGGCGTCGCAAAAAACAAATCCCGCACCTCAATCCGCGTCCCCCTGGCGCGCGAACACGGCCGCACCTCGCCCTTCGCCCCGCCTTTGATTTCCAGCTCCCAGCCATTTTCCGCGCTTTCCTGCCGCGTCGTGATTTTCATCTTCGCCACCGAGGCAATCGACGGCAGTGCCTCGCCGCGAAACCCCAGAAACTGCACATTGAACAAATCGTCCGACGGCAGCTTGGACGTCGCGTGCCGTTCCACCGCCAGCGCCAGGTCTTCCGCATCCATGCCTTTGCCGTTGTCCTCAACCGCAATCAGCGTCTTGCCCCCGGCCTTGAGCGTTACCTCAATCCGCGTCGCCCCCGCATCCAGCGCGTTCTCCACCAGCTCCTTGACCGCCGACGCCGGGCGTTCGATAACCTCGCCCGCCGCAATCTGGTTGACTAAATTGGATGGCAAAACCCGGATAGACATAGTACGCGTTCCTTTCTTCAACAACTTCGGCAGCCCCGGCCGTACCCGGCCCATACCCGGTCGTACCGCACCCATACCCGGCCGTACTCAGCCCGTGCCCGGCGCTTCCATCGGCTGCCTGCTTAACTTAAGGGCAGTATAGCGTGCCCCGCCCCAACGCCGCAATATGTTTTTGAGATGTCCACAACCCGCCGCGCCTCATCACCTCCCGCGCCCCTCCGCCTGCTCCCCAGACCCCGTAAAAAGTAGTGACAAACAGACAAAAAATACGCTGCATGCCGCATCAGCAAATTAAAAATTCTGAATAATGCAGATAATGCAGACCATGACATTTGACAAGAAATTACGCCCCGGCTGTAAAACACAAAAAAACAGAAGCGCCCGCAAGACGCTCCTGTTTTTTTTATAGCCTGCTCCCGTCATCCGGTACGCTGTTTCTATGCCGCTTTTTCGGCACCGGCTCCGGCTTCTGCCCGCAAGACCCGTACCTTTTCAATCAGGGCGCTCGTTGACCCGTCATGTCTCGGCGCCGCGCACTGAGACGCTGCCCCGCATTGGCCGGCTGCCGCAGTCCCGTTCCGAGCCGCTCCCGCGCCGTCGTTTTGCGCCGCGCTGCCCTCAAGCTCCGGCAAAATCTTCAGCGCCAGCTGCTTGCCAAGCTCGACGCCCCACTGGTCAAACGAATCAATCTCCCAAATCACGCCCTGCGTATAAACCTTATGCTCATACATCGCAATCAGCATGCCGAGCGCATACGGCGTAATTTTCTTCAGCAGGAACATATTGGACGGGCGGTTGCCGTCAAAGCTCTTGTTGAGCTTGAGTTTCTCAATCGCCGCTTCGTCCTTGCCCGCGGCGCGCAGTTCCGCCGCCGCCTCGTCGGGCGTCTTGCCTTTCATCAGCGCCTCCGCCTGCGCCAAAACGTTGGCGAGCAGAATTTCGTGATGCTTGCCGATTTCGTTGTGCGACACCGCCGGAATGATAAAGTCTACCGGCACCGGCTCGGTTCCCTGGTGCAGAAGCTGGAAGAACGAATGCTGCACATCGGTGCCCGCCCCGCCGAACAGCGCCGGCCCCGTCGCGTAATCGGTAATTTTGCGGTTGTCGAGCCGCACCGACTTGCCGTTGCTCTCCATGTCGAGCTGTTGCAGATACGCCGGCAGGAACTTCAGGTATTGGTCATACGGAATCACCGCATACCGGTGGATGTTGTAATAATCGTTGTACCAAATCCCCAGCAGCGCCATAATCACCGGAATATTCTGCTCCAGCGGCGCGGTACGGAAATGGTTGTCCATCGCCTCGGCGCCGCGCAAAAGCTCGTGAAAATTCTCGTATCCGACCGCAATCGCAATGGAAAGCCCGATAGCCGACCACAGGGAGTAACGCCCGCCGACGAAATCCCAGAACTCAAACATATTGTTGACGTCAATGCCGAATTCCGCCACCGCCTTGGCGTTCGTCGAAAGAGCGACAAAGTGGTTGGCAACCGCCGCCTCGCCCAGCGCTTTGACCAGCCAGTCGCGGCAGGTGCGCGCGTTGGTCAGCGTTTCAATCGTCGTAAAGGTCTTGGACGCGACGATAAACAGCGTTTCCTCCGGGTTAATCTGCCCCAAAACTTCCGCACACGCCGTGCCGTCAATGTTGGAGATAAAATAGCAGTTGATGTCTTTCGCCCAGTATTTCTTGAGCGCCGCCGTTACCATATACGGCCCCAGATCCGACCCGCCGATGCCGATGTTGACGATGTTGGTGAGCTTTTTGCCCGTTGCGCCCTTAAACGCCCCGCTGCGCACCGCGTCCGAAAATTCTTTCATCTTCGCCTGCACGCGCAGGATTTCCGGCATAACGTCAACGCCGTCAACCGTTACCGGCCTGCCCGAAAAATTGCGCAGCGCCGTATGCAGCACCGCGCGGTTTTCGGTAACGTTGATTTTCTTGCCCGTAAACATATCCTCAATCCGGTCTTTTAAATTATGCTCGCGCGCCAGATTAAACAGCGCCTCCAGCACGCCGGCGTCAAAACGGTTTTTGGAATAGTCGTAGGTCAGATCCCCGAGCGTCAGGGTATATTTTTGCGCCCGCTCGCCGTCCGCGGCAAACAGGTCATTCATTTCGGTTCCGGCAAAACGCTTGTACTCGGTGAGCAGCGCCGCCACGGCATCAGATACTGCCATAATGTAGCCTCCTAAAAATCAAGTATGTCATCGCTCCGGCTCCCGCGCCCGTGAACGTTTCGCCCACTGCAGCGCCGCCGCCCGTGCCCCGTTGCCCTCGCTCCGTATGCACCGCCGCAGCCGCCCGCGCCGCCGGCCATCGCGTTAATGCCCGGAATATACGCCCCCGCCCGCCGCCTGTCAAGCTTTTCACCGCATTTTTCCCACATTTCCGCTGCCGCCCGACCCCAACGAGCCACACCGCCCGCCCGCACCATATCCACCGCCCGCGCCATATCCACCGCCAGCGCCATATCCGCCGCCCGCACCATATCGCCCGCCAGCGCCACATCAAAAGTGCCCGCCAACCCGGCCGGCAGTTTCCCGACCGCAAAAACGCCGTGCCCACCCCCTCCCGAAACACGGCGTTAAACACAATCCTGCACAACGTCAGAAATTGATTTTCAGCCCGGCAAGCCCGTTCCAGCCTGTACGCCCGCCGTCCCGGCGCATCACCTCGGCAAAGAGCGAAGCGTCGCCGTTGCTGCTCTCAAAACCCAGGCCGTATTCGGCATAAGGCTCAATTTCCATATCCGGAAGGTGAACGCCGTTCGCGGTAACGTGCTGGAGTCCGGTTCCGGTATGGACATACCGCCCTTTGGCATAAACCTGCAGCTCGTCATTAAACGCCTTTTCAATCTTCAGCCCCGGCGCCAGCTCGTACATTGACAGTCCGTCAAACGCGACTTCCGCATTTTTGCCGGTCGTATAATCTTCGGCATCGGCATAAGTGTATGTGGCATAGAAGTTCGGCTGTACCGTCCACCCATTGCCCAAGACGCAATTATATCCGAATTTGGCGCCGATACCGCCGAGCCAGGCGTCAAACTTGCCGTTCTTGTCAAAATCATTGGCTTTTTTGCGGGCATATCCGGCATTCGCGGTAATTCCCCAAAAGGCGCTACCTTTATAGAAATTCGCCCCGGCTCCCAGATACCAGACATTCTGTTCAATCTTTCCGGCGGCAAACTCGGCCTCGCCGTCTGCATATGCCCCGTATGCCGAATAAACCGCCACCACGCCGTTGCCGTATGTTTTGACGCGGCTGTCCGCACCGGCTATCACGCCGTTAAACCGCGCGTCCGCGCCGTGATAATTCTTAAACTCCAAATTGTCAGACGAGGCAAACGGCTTGACCCACGCGCCGCCTCCGGCCTCTGCCGCGCCCTTGCGAAACGCCGTCCGGTCTGCGTCTGCAAGCACCCGGCTGTAAATTTCATCGTTCAGCACGCCGATAGACGCAACAACCGCCATGCCGGATTCCAAAACTTCCGGATTGAATTTGTCTTTCCGTTCCCGCCGCGTAAACGTAAACTCTCCGTTCTCGGGCAGATATTCGACGTCATAATTGTAAACCGGACCGGCGCTCTCGGCAATTTGCGAAGCCACCTGTCCCGCCAAAATATTGTTATCGGCAAACATAACGTGCGTCGTTTCCGCCTCGCCGTCCGACAAAACGTCCAGCGACTTGACCTCCACCAGCGCCAAATCGCCCGAAACCTCTTCGGCGCTCATCTCGCCCATTTTCACGTTTTCCAAATCCGCATTCACATTGTAAATATCCAGCTTGCCTCCGTTCAGAGCCAGATTTTTCAACTGCAGCCGCTCAAACCCCAGCGACTGAATATTCACCAAACCGCCATTCATGGCAAGCGAGTTCGTTCCGTTGCCGATAAGGTTTCCGCCGGCAATATTGGTAACAGCTGCATCGGCAATACCTGTCAAACCGTTTCCTTTGGCAATTCCGCTGACAATCTCTGCGTTTTTAATCTCCCCGTTTAAGGTAATTTCCCCGCTGTCATCACCGGACAGAACCAGCGTCCAGCCGTCTTCGCTGCCCGTAAAGCCGTCGTCAGACACGATATTGCCGCCGTTAAAGGTTTCCAGCGTCAGCGTCTGCCCGGCCATTACATACGCCGCGTTGCTTTCGCCGTTAGCCGTATTGCCCGAAAACACCGCCGTATCGCCGTCCGCCCGGATAGTCATTCCTGCGCGCACATACAAGGCTCCGCCGTAACCGGCCGCCGTATTGTCTGTAAACGACGAGTTGGTTACCACCAGCCTCTCCGTCCGGTTATATATCGCGCCGCCGGAATTGGCTTCGTTGCCCTCAAAAACGCTGTTTGCGATATTGCCGCCGCCGTTGCTGTATATGGCGCCGCCCTGCGCGGCCCGGTTAGCCCTGAAAACGCTGTCCGCAATTTCTCCGGTGCCATAGCTGGCGACCGCCCCGCCGTAGCTGCTCGCATTGCCGGCAAACTCGCTTGAGCGGATATCCATCGTTCCGCTGTTATAAATGGCGCCGCCCATATAGCCGCTCTCCAGCCCGTTATAATAGAACCCGGCGCCCGCAACCGCTCCGACCTCGCCGTCATTAAAAATCGCGCTGCCGTATTTGGCGTTGTTGCCGCTGAAAATGCCGGTAATTTTTTCTATCGTGCCGATGTTTCCGATTGCGTCTTTCCCGTTAAACAACGCGCCGCCGTATGGTGTCGCCGTATTGCCGGCATAAAAGCCGCCCATCGTCCCGATTTCGCCCATATTAAATACGGCGCCTCCATAATATTCTGCCGTGTTGCCGATAAAATCCCCCTCAAACGCGGTGATGACGCCGGCATTATACAGCGCCGCGCCCCAAGACCCTTCATTTTTAAGAAAGTCGGCATTGAGCCTTGTTATCAATCCCGCATTATGCACGCCGGCGCCGCCGTATCCGACCTGGTTGCCGACAAAAGCGCTGTCCGCAACCTCAAGCATTCCCTTGTTTGACAACACGCCCGTGGAGGCAACACCGCTCCCAAGCAGCCGTTCAAATCCGCCTGCGGAAACCGCATATTTCTTTTGGCCGTCCGTATCCGTAAATTCGGCATAAATGCTGCCGTCCGCCGGTGCGGTATCGCTGACCGTATATTTTCCGCCGACATTTGCCGCGCTGAGCGTTTTGCCTTTGGCGATAGAAAGGCTGTCTAAATCATTATTGCCTGTAAGCGAATGCCCGTTGCCGTCAAGCGCCATATTCTCCGCCGTTTGTGTTCCGATGCCGGAGGCCAGCATAATATCCCGCGTCAGCGCAATCTCGCTTTCTCCGCCCGCCAGCGCCGCGGCAAACTCCGCACCGCTGCTAACCTCTGCCGCCCGCGCCGCACATACCGGCAAACCGGCCGCGACCATTAATGCCAAACCAATCTTTCTGCTCATGCGATTTTCCTTCCTTAAGTTCCTGTTGCGTATAGTAAAACGACGTTTAATTTCAGCGGTTTCATCATCTGCTTCTTTGAGGAAAATCAAGAGTTTTAATCCCAAAAAAGATAGACGGTGGTTGAGGATTTTAAACGGTCGTTTTAATTCAGCAGTTTTCTTCCCCGGTTAATTTTTTTAACTGTTTATATTTTAAAGAAAAAATTGACAAATAACATATCCTAAAGTATATGAAAAAAAACGACCAAATAAATTCCGCAACCGCATTTTCCCCGCCCGCGCCATTCCCCGCGCTACTCCCTCCGCGCCGTATCGCCCTCTCATCTTCCCTTCGCCCGCAACACGCCCCCTGTTGCCGCGCCATATCTTCCCCCGCCCTTCCCACGCCTCCCATTCCCAACCCCTTGCTCCGGCAAACTTCCCCCCGCGCCTCCCATTCCCACCCCCTTGCTCCGGCAAACTTCCCCCCTCCCCTCCGTCCGAACCGCGCGTTAACCCGGCATTAACCCTCTCCGTGCTATCATGACGGCAAATCTGTTTTTTGAAAGGATGACAAAAATGGCAAAACCCGTTAAAAAGAAACCCGCTGCCCCCAAGGCACCCAAAGCAGCGTTGAAAAAAGCGCCGAAAAAAGCCCCCGCGCGCCCTGCCCCAATTCCGGCGGCAGCCCACTCACACGCCGCAACCTCGCTTTCGGCGGCGGAAACCGCGGCCGAAAGCGAGACTTTAGCAGCAGCCCAGCTGCCCCCCGAGGGCTCGTCCGACGCGCTTTCCCCGGCTGCCGGCAATGCCGCGCCCGTCCCGGCGTCCAGAGCCCCGGTGCGCGAAAAAATCAAAAAGCTTCCCGCCGCAGCCAAAGCCGCGCCGAAAAAAATCGTCGAACGCACGTTGGAGGCAACGCTGAAAACCGTGGAAAAAGCCGCCGAGACCGAAGCGCAGAAAGCTGCCAGAAAAGCCCTAAAAGCAACGGCAAAAGCGCGCAAGGCGCTAAAAGCAATGACCAAGGCCAAAAAGGCTGCCCGCCGGGCGGAAGCGGAAGCCGCCGCGCTTAACGGCGCGTTCCCGAAAACTGCAAATGCAACCCCCGCTGCGGACGCCGCCACAGCTCCCGCCGATACAATGTCTGCCCGTGTCAAAAAGCTGCCCGTCGGCGCCAAAGCCGCCGCAGCCGGCATCAGGCAGGCCACCACTGCCGCCGCCAAAAAGGCCGCCCGCGAAATCAAACAGAAACTGAAACAGATTCTCCACTCCGCGGAAGAAGAAGTCTTCTACTACGAACGCCGCCAGATAATCCTGCTTACGGTGGTTTACGCCGCCATTGCCTGCCTGGTTTGGGTTCTGACCCGCTGTATGCTTTGTGCCGGACTGTTCACAAGCTGGGCGCTGGTCGTCTTTATGACTGTGGTCATGGCGCTGTCGCTCGCGGCTCTCGCCTCGGTCGTCTTCGTGCTGATATTCCCGCAGAAGCTGGCCGTCGTAACCAACGAAGGGATAAAAATCGACCACAACGCTTTCCTGAAATGGAGCGACGTCGCGCTGGCCGAAGAAAAATATACCGGCTGGCTGACCCGCCGCCCGATAATCGCCCTGCATCTCGTTCCCGGCGCCGAATACCGCCTGACATTTATGCAGCACCTGTGCCGGCATAACGTGTTCACGCCGTTTTCCATCCCGCTTTACGCGATGGTTCCGGAAGACGCCGCCAAAATACGTACGCTCGTTAAACGCTACGCGGAATATAAGGACAGCCGGGACTAGCCTTGACCGGGCTTAATCCCCGCCTTTCCGCCGCCGATGCGGCAATGCCGGAACGCCCTCGCGCCCCGGCATTTTTTATGCGCGGCAAATACCGCTTCCCGTCGCACGCCGCCATACCCGTGCCGCTGCCCGTACCGCTGGCACCGCTCACAACCTCTCCGCCACAAAAAAGACAAAAAGGACAAAAAAAGCTTGCATTTAGCAAAACTTTGCGATATACCTTTTTCATAAAGAAAACAATTATGTCGAACAATTAATCTAAAATTTTTATGAAAAGAATAGCATTAGGCGTCTTCTCTCAAGAAAACGCAACAGAAAACATGTTGGAATATGTCAGACGCAATCATGAGCTTGAAGCTATGGAGCAATGGCGGATACTCAAGCGCCCCGGCGCAAAGAAAATCCTCCTCGAATATGTCAGGCACGGCGGCTTGCTCTGCTACGGCGTCGAGTACATCATCTTTCGCCTCTGGCCCAAATCCGACACGGCGGAAATTATGCTGGAATACGCCAAAAACGGCATACTGCCCGACGTAAAGTTTCTCCCCCGGCTGTTTAAGCTGCCTGACGCAAAAGAGATTTTTCTTGAATTCGTCAAACACAACCCGGACGGTCTCCGGGAAAAAGTCCAGCTCCAAATCCTCAACCGGCCTTACGCTGACGAGATAATGCTGGAATCCGTCAAACGCGGCGGATGGCTCTGCTATGATGCCCAAGTCAGAATATTCGACCAGCCCGATGCAGGGAAAATCTTCCTTGAATATGTCAGACACAGGCATGAACTTTGCTACGGCGCTCAAGTCAGAATCTTTGACTTGCCCGACGCGGGAAAAATTTTTCTGGAATATGTCAAGCTTGGAAAGCCTCTCTGCTTTGATATCCAGCTTCAGATTTTCCAGCTGCCCAATGCAGGGGACATCTTTCTTGAACACGCCAGACACGGATGGTCGTTTTATGACGAACCCCTGAACCGGCTCTTTAGGCTGCCCGGCGCAGGAAAGATTATATTTATGTACGTCAGACAAAGAAAGATAGACGGCGTAAAAGAGATAGTCAGAGCTTTCAGACGGCGTGCGTAAGAAACGTCTTTAAACCGAAAAGCGGCTGTTCCTTTATGGAGCAACCGCTTTTTTTATGCCAGCAACACAGCACGGCCATGCGTCCTCCAGCCGCCGCCCCCGCCGCAGCCGTCGCCGCCCACACGCCCGTATCGCTGATACTGCCCGTGGCGCCGCCATACCCGTGCGCTGCTCTAGTCGCCCTCTTCACCCGTGTCGCTGACACTGCCCGTGGCGCCGGCATCGGCAATCCCTTTAACCACGCGTTCCAGCACGCCCTGCATTTTGGAAATCACGATGCCGTAGTTGGTAACCTTAACGCCCTGCCGTGCGCATTCGTTAATCCGCCGCCGCACTTCCGCGCGGTTCAGCATACAGCCGCCGCAGTGCACCACCAGCGCGTAATCTTCCAGATTATCGGGAAAATCCGCGCCCTGCGTCCACTCGAACTTCAGTTCCCTGCCGGTATATTTCTTCATCCAGTTCGGAATTTTGACCCGCCCGATATCGTCGCAGGTAACATGGTGCGAACACCCTTCCGCAATCAGCACCCTGTCACCGTCTTTGAGCGTGTCAATCGCTGCCGCGCCTGCCAGCTGCGCCGCGAAATCGCCTTTATAGCGCGCAAACAGGGTCGAAAACGTCGTCAGCCTGATGTCTTCCGGCACCGCCACCGCCACTTCCCTGACCGCCTGGCTGTCGGTAATGACCAGCGCCGGTTTTGCCGCCAGCCCCCGCAGCATATCCGTAACTTCGCTTTCCTTAACCGTCAGCGCCATCGCTCCGGCATCCAGCACTTCGCGCAAAACCTGCACCTGCGGCAGTATCAGCCGCCCTTTCGGCGCCGCCAGGTCAATCGGCACCACCAGCATCACCATGTCTTTCGGCTTAATCAGGTCCGCTGCCAGCGGCGGCTCGCGCGCCAGCGGTTCCAGCACCTCGGCCATACGCCGTTTCAACGCGTCGATGCCCTCGCCGGTCTTTGCCGAAACTGCCACCCCGTCATAAAGCTGCATCACCGCCCGGTCAAATTTGCCAAGTTGCCGCTCGTCGCAGAAATTAAAAACCGGAATAAACGGAATGCGCTTCTCCGCCAGTTTGGAAAGCTGTGTTTCGTTTTCTTTCGTAAGGCCGTCCCTGCCGATAACCAACAGTACCATATCCGCGCGGCGCAGGATTTTCTTTGCCGCCTGCACGCGCTGCCGCCCGAGCTCGCCTTCATCGTCCAGCCCCGCCGTGTCATAAAAGCTGACCGGCCCGACCGGTATCAGCTCATACGCTTTCGCCACCGCGTCGGTCGTCGTCCCCGGTTCGTCGGAAACAATCGACACCTCCTGCCCGACGATGCGGTTCAAAAGTGTCGACTTTCCCGCATTGCGGTTGCCGATAATCGCCACCGTCAGCCGCATCCCCGCCGGTACGTTTGTATTCAGTTCTGTTCCCATAGTCGTCGTCCTTTCGTTAAAATTGTTTTCTCGCCACCAGTTGCCTGTGCACCGTCATCTCCATCTCCGGCCCCGGGTGCCTGTGCACCGTCATCTCCGGCCCCGGGTGCCTTCCGGCCCGTCCCGGCTTCCGCATTTTTCATTCCCGCCAGCCGGCCAGCGCCTTGTCAAAATCCACCCGGTCCAGCCGCTCCGGCAGCACCATGCCGTTCTTATGCCGGTCTGTAAACAGGACTGTGAGCGGCGCATAAAACTTCCCGTATGCGGCAAACCACGGCCAGACCGCCCCCGGAACATTCATTTCCCCGGCATTAATCCGCACCACGCGCAGCCCCGCCTTCTGCAGCTCCCGTAACGCCAGACGGTTATATACCGACAGCGGCGAATACGGCGCTTCAATGCTCACCAGTACCGGCACCGCCGCGTTGCCTTTTTCAGCCATACCGACGTCCGTCTCGCCCTTCTCAGCCATACCGACGTCCGTCTCGCTGTTCTCAGCCATACCGACGCCCGTCTCGCCCTTCTCTGCCACGCCGATGCCCTTTCCGGTACCCGCCCCCGCTCCGGCCAGCGCCAATCCGCCTGCCGCCAGCAGATACCACACGGCCGCCGCAAACAGCCAATGCCGCTGCACCCGGTTAAACAGCTCCAAGCTTCTCTTTTCCGAACGCGTATGCTTAATTGTTTCTGCCACTGCCTGCGGAAAAGCATACCACAACACAAACAGCAGTACCAGCCCGGCCGTCAGCCCCAGCGCCGCCGCGCCGCCGAAACAACCGGCCGTCAGCCAAAGCAGCCCCGCCGCGTATACGCCGGTATAAAAAGCGTTAAACCGCCGCAGCACCGGCACCCGCAGCCATGCCGCAGCTCTCTGCCCCCGCAGCTCCGCCGCTGTCAGCACTGCCAGCGGCAGCACCGTAATTCCAAGCCAGATGCACCCCAGCCCCGCCGTCAGCTCCGCCCATGCCGGCGCCAGCCAGACACCGCCCGCCGCCTGTACCAAACTTCCCGCCGTGCCTCTCAAAAATTCCGCACCAGCGGCAAAACTCCCCTCCGCCGCGCTGCTCCATATTTCCGCGCCGTCCGCAAACAGCCCGCTCAGCGCCTCCGCTTTCAGCACCGTCGGAAACGCCGCCGCCAGCAGAACCGTAAACAGCCCGGCCAGCCAGCCGCGCCTGAATATTTTTTTCAACGGACGGAACAAAGCAAAATCCATATATCCGAGCGCTTCCGCCCACAGCGGCAAAATCACCGCCGCCGCTCCCGCCGCCAGCCACGGGTTATAATACAGCGCGCCGAAATATGCCCCCCGGTATCCGATGCCCAGCAGTGCCAGTCCCAGCGCTGCCCCCGCCGCATACCGGCAGAAAATCCGCCGCCGTTCCGCCCTCTCCCGCAGCTGCCTTGCCAACCGCAGGAACAAGCCGAAAATTCCCGGCATCAGATTCAGCAGCAGCCCGTAGGCAAACAAAGTGCCCCCTGTTGCCCGTGCCGCTGGCACTGCCCGGGGTACGACCGTCATTTCAGTAACCGTCCCCGGCGCCTTACGCCCCCGGATACCTTCTCCCGCCGCTGTCTCCGTTGCCCGTGCCGCTGGCACCACTTCCCCTGTTGCCTGTGCCGCTGGCACCGCTGCCACTGTCATAACCGTCCGCAGCACCTCGCTGTCATCAAACGACGCGCTGAGCGCAACCTCCTGCAACGGCAGCTCCGTATCCCTCCCGGTGCCGTCCGCAACGCTGCCGCCCGCAACAGCAGCCTCTGCCGCGCCGTATCCCGCATTTTCTCCGCTGCCCGACCGTGCGTCAAATGCGCTGCGCCCCTTTTCTCCCGCCTTTTCTCCCGCCCGTTTTCCTGCCCGCACGTCAAATGTAACGCGGGCATAGCCGTCGCCAAGCTCGTAACGGGGATTGACAAAATTCGTCCCGGCTGCGTCTTCCGCCATTGCCGCCATATTGCTCACCCTGCGCGACAGGGCAAACGTCGCCGTCAGCGTTCCCTTTTCCCGGTCATAAACCAGCTTCTCCGCCCGCGCGTGCCGGCTCTCTGCCGGCGGCAGATGCGCAAACCCCTGCGTAACGTAGTTGTAATGTATGGAATCTTCCGCTTTGTCCGAAGCCCGGAGCGTCAGCCCGTGATGCGTCGCCGCCGCCTGACAGGTTCCGTCCGCCGTGCAGAGTTTGAAATGCAAATCCCCGGCAATATGCATCGCCTTCCCCGTATCCGCCCGCGTAAACTCCAGCGGAAAACGGATATGCCCGGTAAGCACGCGCCTGGCCACCCCGCCCTTTTCCACGCCGTTCGCCAGCGGCGCATACATGCGGAAAGATTTGATGTTGCGGCTGCCCATGTTGCCCGTGCCGCCGGTACTGCCCATATTGCCCGTACCGCTGATACCGCCCGTGCCGCTGATACCGCCCGTACCGCTGATACCGCCCGTGCCGCTGCCACCGCTGCCGCCGTCCTCGCGCAGCACAAAAGCCGCCCGGTTTTCCGGATTAAGCAAATCGCCGCTGACATACATCCCGTCCGGCACATAGATTTCCGCCACGCCGCGGATGATTTCCTTATCGCCCGGACGCACCGTATCCAGCAGCAGCCTCGCCTTAACGCCGCCGCCGGCTTCCACCGGCTTTTCGCCCGCACCGTCGCTGTATGAAGGCATCTTCCGCAGCGCGCGCCAGAACCCGCCGAAATCCAGCTCCAGCAGTGCCAGCACCATTTCGTCGGTATTCAGGTCTTCCGGCGAGATATAGTTCTTGTCGCGCCGCCGCACCGGCTCGCCCAATGCGCCGGGATCATATTCCAGATACTTGTACGGACGGTACCGCACCTGATATTCCCCCGCCGCCGACTGCTTGCGCAGGTCTGTCTCTTCCGGCGCAAATTCTCCGTCCTCTGCCACAATCGGCGCGTCTTTCGGCAAAATTCCCGCCGCCTTGATATTATGTTTCAGCCGTGCCACCGCATAGTCGTATTTGCGCTTCCAGCTGACGAAAAAGCGGATTCCGCTTTCCAGCGTTTTCAGCGTTCCTTCGCCCGCCGTCGGATATACCCGGCTCAAAAACCCGGTTAAATCGCCGTCAAGCGCCTCCCCTGCAAAAACCTTGTCGACAATAAACGGCAGCAGCGCCAGTTTGGCCAGTTCGTTGTCGCTCCGGATAATCGGCTCCGGCGTTTCGCCCTCACTGCCCGTATCGCCGCTGCCCGCATTGCCGCTGCCCGTATCGCCGCCGCTTGCCGCCGCGGTCAGGTCGCGCACCCGGTAGACAATGCTCTCGCCGCCGACCGCAGCAGCCGTCCCCGGAAGCGTATCCCGAACCGCCGACACCGCCGCACCGCCGTTTTCCGGCGCTGCCGTATCTCCCGCCGTCGCCCCGGCAGCCCAGGCTGCCCCGTACATCAGCTTGAAAACCAGCGCCGCGCACCCTATATAACAAACAAACCTTTTCATAAAATTTTACTGTTGATTTAAAAACAATATTAAGCTATGAAAAGATATTATATCAGACCAGCCAAAAAGCAACAAACTTTTTTACGAAAGACACACATTACGATGAAGGACAGAAAGAGACGGTTTGAAATACTGGAAGAATTGGACGATTTTGATGAATCTTTTATGTTTGAGGAATGGGGGCAGCGGCCGGCACCGAAATCCAAATCCCGCCGCAAAGCGCCCGCAGCCGAAAACCGCCGCCGCGGAAGTTTTGGCGGACAACGCACTGCCGACGGCTCCCGCCTGAGCGCAAAAAACAACGGAACCGGTACCAACACCCCCCGTCCGAACGCCAGAAACAACAACGCCGGCACCAACAACCCCCGCCTGAGCGCCAGAAGCAACAACGCCGGCACTCAAAACCGTTTTGCCGCCAAATCCGGCGGACAACGCGTCGCCGACGACAGCACCCTGACCGGCAAATGCCTCGTTTACATCGGCTCCGGCAAGAACGACCTGTATAAAGAGTCGGTCATCTATATTACTGACAGTTCGCCCGAAAGCGTCAAAGGGATAATGATAAACAAGCTCCTCTTCGGCTCGGCTGTTGTTGAATGCCGCAACCATGAAGACGGCGGCGAAAAAGACGTGCGCGGCGTTTACGAAGACCTCTATCAGGGCGGCCCGGTCAACCCCGCCAACGGCTTTGTGCTGTTTCCGAGCGACGGGTATTTTTACAGCGACCCGCACGCCCGCGTTCAGGGCGAAATCGCGATTTCCAGTTCGTTCGGCGTCCTTCAGGATATCCTCGACGGCGAAGGCCCCGACAAAAAGATTATCGCCATGGGGCATTGCGTCTGGAAACGCGGCGAATTGGAATGGGAGATTTTCAACAACGAATGGCTGATTGTCCCCGGCGACCCCAAGCTGATTTTCGACACCCGTTTTGAAGACCGCTGGGAACAGGCGAAAAAGGCCAGCGGCATCAACCTCGGCGGCTATATCCCGCATATCGGGCTGGCGTAACGGCTCGAGCTCCGCGAATTAGTTGCTGCGGATTAGTTTTTTCTTATCGGGCTGGCGCAATAAAACGCCGGCTTTTTTTATTCCAGCCGGCGCGTCCTCGTCAGCCCATAGCCGGGCATGCTTTAATATCCGTATGTCTGGTAATTGTTGTAATACCCGCGCGGCGCCTGATGATACCGGTTGCGGTACGGAACCTGTCGCGGCGCCGTCTCCTGCGTACGGTATGGGACCTGCCGCGGTGCTGTCTCCTGCGTACGGTACGGAACCTGCCGCGGCGCCACCCTCTGCTGCGGCATGGTTCTCCGCCCCGCTGCCTCAAGCCCCGGAAAATCCGGAATGCCGCCGTTGCCGTATTTATAAAAGTTCAGCATCTCGCGTTTGTTGATATTTCCGGCGTCAATCGTCGCTTCCGGCACGCCCCACAAAATGGAAATCGGCCAAAACAACAGATTAACCATACCATAAACCCAATGCGAAGAGTCGGCGGCATTTCCGCTCGCCAGATAAAAATTGCCGCCGCCCGGGAGCACGTTAAGCAGCCCCGCCGCCAGCGGACTTGCCGGCTGCTGCCAGCCGCCGGGCGCGCGGTCAACCGTTATCCCGCGGTATTCCAAAGCCGAAAGTTCCTGTTTTTCCTGAAAAGTGAGAGAAGTGCAGCTGCCCAAACATATCCCCGCAGCCGCCAAAGCAAAAATAATTCTGTTCATATCCAGCGTCCATATTCATTTAGCCCATAATAAAAACGGCCGCTTCACAAAGAAGTGGCCGGGGTATTAGCAAGCATACAAGTAGAAATGCTGTCCCTTATTCGGCTGACCATAACTGGCCGGCCTTATTCGAAACTACCCCGGCCATAACAAATATGACGCATACAGGAATCTAACTTGCCAAAAGAACCTGTATTGGGGATTTATAACTACGGTGCACAGAAAATTCAACCGTTCAGCCGAATCTTTCGCACCAAGACCTTGCCGTGCCATAGCGCGCGCAGGGTTATGTGTTATATCTCGGTGCTATCCATGCACCGCTACTTGTAGAGGGCTGCTAAACCCCCGCCGGCGGTATCCCGCCTGCTAGATGTCGCCAAAGCGGCACCTGTATCTTTTTTACTATATTGTTTTTTAGATTGCAAGCTTTTTTTATTCCCGCCCGCCACACCTCTCTTATCTGCCCCTCGCTGCCCCGGTATACCTCTGCCCGCTCCGCCGCCCCTCTCCTTAAAAAAACATTGACAAAAAGACAAACCCCGCCTATGCTCGCGCCAATTCCAGTATTATAATCTCAATTATTAACGCTAATTTTTTTAATTTATGAATTTGCCAACTATTCAGATTCCGTATTACTTTACGGATCAGCGGCACAGCGGATACGCCGATGCCGTCATGGCGGGAAAAGTCAGCTCCGCCAATTTCGTTTTTGTTTCGGACGTGGAAGACATTGCGCCGATTTTGCCGGAAGAGCCGGACTTGCGTCTCGGTTCGCCCGAACATTTTCTCGGCGCGTTTATGGCTGCTCTGGCCAAGCCGGAAAATCTGAAAGCCCTCCCGCACATCATTGCCTTTTGGCAGGACCGGCGGCTGGCGCCTCTCTCGCTTCTGGCCGAGGCTTATTTGGGCGTCGGGCTGCAAAAATACGCCCGGGATGCCCAAGTGCCGCAACAGCGCACGCTGTACCGTCAGGCCGTTGCCAAACTCAAACGCGAGATAACCAAAAACGCCTCTCCGGTAACGCCGCAGGCGCTGGAGCTTCTCTGCCTCTGGCCGGATATCGCCGCGCAAAAGCTGGGGCTCCTTGTCGAAGGCGCTGACTACAGCCCCGTGCTGGCCAAGCTCGGTTTCACCGGCACGGCACGCAACATTGCCGCCTTTCTGCTGAAAAACGGTTTTGCCCGCAATCTCCGCGCGATTACCGGTTATCTGCTGCCTCTTCTTGAAACGCTGCAGGAAACCGCCGGAAAAACATCGCCGGAAACCGCCGGAAAAACATCGCCGGAAACCGCCGGAAAAGCGCCGCAGGAAACCGCCCATAACACGCCGCAGCCGGAAAAGCTCACCTTGGGCGCCGCAGCCGAAATTGCGCTTGCCAACGGCGTTTCCGAACTGGTGCGCCGCCGGGAAAATCTCGACAGCTCCGATTACCGCGATTTGTCCCGGTGTCTGCACAGGATTCGCCCCGGAGTTGCCCTCAACATTTTCCTGAAGCTTATCGGCGCCGACTTGGTTACGGAAACCCGGCATGTCATGGAAATGCGGACAAACCGCGAAATCGTCGTTCATTCGCCCGACACGGTCTTCAGCGACATCCGCCGCCTGGCGGAAAAGCGGCAGGACCCGCAAATGAACCTCAAAATCGCCGCCGCGTTGTACGACGTTGCGCTGCCGCGGGAAAATTACGAACTGCCGCAGCTGGCCGCCGTCCTGCTTGCACAGCCACAGAAACGCCCCGAAGACTGGAACGCGCTGCTTGGCTTTGCCCGCCATGTCCTTCAGGATTGCAACGCGTCCAGTCAACAGCTGTATCGCTGCCTGTGTGCCGTTGCGCTGAACAGCGGTGAATTTGCCGATATGGTGGAAGTTGCCGAATTCAAACACTGGGCCGTGGAAAAAGCCGGTCTTTGGCGCTGCGGCTGGGACCCCGTACAAAACGTGTTCCGAAGCCGCGGCAGCTTCCGGGAAACGGACAGCACGGCGTTCGTCGTTTTTTATGCCGATTCGCCCCATTCTCTGGATTGGAAAAAATCGCTGCCCGCCCTGTTGCGCGACACGGATCTGAAACCGCAGGTCCGCCGGGAAGCGGTCGAAATCATCGCCGCCCGCCACTGCGGGGAAAAACCGGATTTTCTGCTGAAGGAAGATTTGGAAAAACTCGCCGAATGGGCGCCTGCCCTTCCCGAAGCCTGGCTCGAAACGCTGCCCTGACCGGCGCCGCTTTCACCTGCTGCCCTGACCGGCGCCGTTTTCACCCGCTGCTCTGGCCGGCGCCGTTTTTACCTGCTGCCCCGCTATCGCGCCAGCCCTCGCACCCGGCTGTTTCCGCAGCCCCGGCGCGCTTCTTTTTCCTGCCCCTCGCCGGGCAGGATTTTTTTATCCACCATGCAAAAAAACACTTGCATTTTCAAATTAACCTGATAAATATACTTCCGTTGCCGTTTTAGCTCAGTTGGTAGAGCAACGCATTCGTAATGCGTGGGTCGGTGGTTCAAGTCCACTAAACGGCACCATCGCTGAGGGCTTGGTTTTTCTTGATTTGCTTTGTTTTTCGTCAGGACTCTTAAGCCCTCTCTTCTTGTCGTTTTGTGCTGTTTTTTGCCGATTCTTTTCGAACTTTTAGCACAAAATTAGCACAGTCATCTTTCCCGATTCTCTTTAACCAATAAAATCTGCATCCTGTCGCTTCGCACTTTCTTCAGCACCAGCTCTTTTATTCCCTCATTCACCACACACCGGAGCTTAAAGTCTGGATAATCCTCACGCAGCCCTTTCACGAAATCAAGAAACTTCTCCCGCGGCGCATAGCTTATCATCGGGCATTTCCCCGGCTTGTAACAGCCTATATACGCATCGGCATGAACAATATAAATTTCTTTCAAATCAACCTCAAAAAATTATCGACTTTAAACAAAAGTTCTATTATTTGTATATATGGTTAAAGTTAAGCACACCTCCCTCATGGTGTGCTCTTTTTGTATCATTTTGCAAACATCGGCAAATAGGTTACACGGAAATTTCTTCCACCATAACATATAAATCTTTAAAACGATAAATAGAAGGAGATTGCCCACTCCCCTTTTCTTCTACTTCAATAATTTCCAATTTTTCCATTTGTTTTAATAAAAGACGTGCCGTATTGGGGTTTATTCCCGTTTCTTCTATAAACTTAGTTGTTGTAAATTTTATACGTTTAAATAAGAAATTCACAATTTGAAATGAAAACTGTGATTTTAAATTACTTATCTTCTTTTCAGTTTCTTGCCTTATATTTTTTAATCTACGCAACAGATGAATTAAAATTTCAGTTTGTCTTTGTATTGCCTCAATAAAAAAAACAATCCACGGATGCCACTCATTTTGTTTTGAAATAGTTTCGAGTGCAGATATATAGCGTTCACGATTTTGCGACAAATAATAACTTATATAAAAGTAAGGAGTTGATAGCAAATTATATTTTTTTAACAAAATAGGGACAAGAATCCTCCCGACACGTCCATTTCCATCTTCAAAAGGGTGAATTAATTCAAAATAAGCATGAATGACTGCAATCTTTACCAACGGATTTATTGTATCCTCTGTATTTATAAATTCTATTAAATTATCCATATATTCTTCAGTATGCAAATGAGATACTGGTATGTAAGTAATTTCCTTATTTAATTTATTGCCAATATAATTCTGTTTTTGCTTAAACTCTCCTTTTAGTTTATCATTACCTCGTGATTTATTTAATATTATATATTGAATATTTTTAATAAGCGTATTTGTGATTTTAAACTGGGTTTGTTCAGCTTCGGTTAAGCAATACCCCAAAGCGTCCTTGTAATTTTCAATTTCTGTTACATCCATCCCTATTTGAACAGACACATCCTTACCTACTTTATAATTTAAAATATCCGTAATCGTTGCAACTGTTCCCTCCAATCTTGAAGACATAACAGATTCTTGATAAAATAAGATAGTTGTCAATATTTCTGGAGAATAAACAAATTCAACCATTCCATCATATTTGCACAAATATTTTTCAGCTTCTTGTGTAGGATAATCCAAAGGAAAATCTTTTAGAACTGCAGGAAATTTTTTCAAAATAAAACTTTCCATCACAAGTAACCTCCTATAATAAATATTGATTATACGAATATAAGCCAATTATATTATCAACAACAAAATACAAGCTAATCACGTTGTCAGTAATAAAACACAAGCTAATTACGTTGTCAGTAATAAAACACAAGCTAATTAATTTGTCAACAACAAAATACAAACTAATCACTTTGTCTGTAATCTGTTACAGGCTAATATTTTGCTTTATATTCCTCCAGACACTTCGCCATATCCAAAAACGTCTTCATGTGCCGGTGGCACGTTATCGGCTCGCGCGGTGCCTCGACATAAACATATTCAGTCCTGGCGCAGCCGCAGAGTAACAGTATCAGCAGGCAAAGGGCTGTCCCAATCAAAACCGCCCTCTTTAGCCTGTGCGGCGCGCACCTTCTCCGCCGCTGCTGCCTCCTCAATCTCGCACAATCGCTTATCGGCGTCCAACGCCCTTTCATCTCGTTTCGCAATTTCCGCCTCCAAAAATGATGTTTTCCCAGACAGGGCGCTCTTTTCGCCCTGCAATGCCGCAATCTCCCTGCCCCGCTCGATATACAGGCTCACCGAGACATACAGCGCCAGCAGCAGCCCCGCCACGGCGTATGTTAAAAATCTGGTCATATCCGCCTCCGTTTTTTGTGTTAATCCGCCCCTCTGCCGACGCTTCGGACTCCCTCTCCCGGTACCTGAGGCTGCCGTCCCGCCGGTGCAGCCTCTGCGTCCGACACGCCGCTTTACGCTTTCGTCGCCGTCTTAAACTCGTATCTGCCCGCCTCATCGGTCGCCCCGGTGGCAAATCCGGTCAGGCTCAGCGACGACGCCATGCCGAACGTATCCGCGTACCAGTCGTTTGAAGACGTCGTCAGCTTATATATGCCCATGTTCCAATAAACCAGCGTCTCCGTCCGCTTTCTGTACCCAACCACCGCCGACGTCAAATCTTCCGAGAGCGCCAGACAATATGCCCCGTCATCGGCAATTACGCCCTCTGCCGGCACGGCAATGCCGATATTCAGATTGTCAAACGCCTTTGCCGCCACGTCCCATTTAAAGGCATACACCGCCGTATGGCTGCCCGCCGTCAGAAGTTTCGTGTCGTTGTTGTACTGCACCGAGCACACCTGCCCCGTCAAAGCCTGCAAATCCGTCTGCAAATCGTCGGCCTCTTCCAGCGCGTAATTTTCGCCGATTTTAAAAATCGCCAGTTCCGTCGGTTCATAATTGTTTTGCTTGGAGCCGCGGTTGCAGATGAAATAGTCCCCCGCCTCAAGCCCCGTCGCAAACATAACGGGATAATTGTCCTTAACAAGCGTGCTGTTTCCGGAGCCGATTTCCCGCGGCGTCCCGAAAAACTTGTCAAAATCATAAAATTTATAGTTTCCCTCCCCGTCGGCAACAAACATTTTCCCGTCCAGCATCAATGCGGAATAAAGATAGCCGCTAAACCCCGTTAACGGAAATTCGCCGAGCGAATTCGCCAGCGTAAAGCTCCCGGCCGCGACCCACTTCAGCACGTTTCCGCTCCCCAGATACAGGCCGGCGTAATTCGTGTATGCGTCTTTCGTAACCGCCGAAGAATAAAGCGCCGTTGTATTGCCCGCATAGTTGGAAGCATACGCTATAACCTCCCCGCCGATAAAGCGGACAAAATTTCGCCCCGACGGCCCGGCGTTCAGGTCAGACGCTGTCCACGCCTTCGTTTCCGCATCGTAGGTAAACTGCTTGCGCCCCGTACCGCTCAGATTCACCACCCAGAAATTGTTGTCGGCGTCAAAAACCGGCGCATACTGCGTGCTGCTTCCGCCCGCATAATGCTGATACGCCGTATTCTCGTCCAGATTATGCCTGTTCAGCCAGGCCTTCGTCCCTCTGACAATCGCCGTTCCCGTATTGTTGACCGCAAAAACCGTTTCGCCGCCGTCTCCGCCTTGCAAAACCAAAGCATTCGTTGTTCCTTTCATTTTTCCTCCGTAATATTCGTCATAAAAACCATAAATTCCAAGAGCCTGCCCCGCCGCCCCGTCCCATGTCTCCCGCTGCCCTGTTCCACCCCGATGCCGGCTCCGTCCCCCCGCTGCCGGCTCAGTTCTACCCCGCTGTCGGCTCCGTCCCCCCGCTGCCGGCTCAGTTCTACCCCGCTGTCGGCTCCGTCCCCCCGCTGCCGCGGCGTCAGGCCGTTATCGTCCGTTGCTCCTCCAGCGGTTTCCAACAGTCCGTCCAGCCGCCCGTGCCGCCGGAAGTTTTCGTCCGCAGAACCGCCTGCGCCAAATCCATGTCGCCGTTGAACGACGATGTGCCGTCATTGGAAAGCCAAAAAGGCTCTCCGCTTTTGAACACGTCCGTCTCCGTCTGCACCGCCTGTGTCCATGCCGCAGCCTCCGGCAGCGTATCCGCCGTATAGGCGCCGTTGTCCTCCAGAACATACAACGTCGACGCATACGCCCCTTTTTCCGCATCGTATATCATCTGCGCCCGCACCCAGTACGTCGTTCCCGCCGTTGCCGTGCCGCCGGTTTTCCGCGACCCGTCATAGATGCACCACGCCGCGCCGTAAAGCCCGAAAAAGGCGTTGGTTTCCGCGTTCCTGAAAACCGTATTGTATCCCGACGGCGTCTTCGGCGTTATCTTCGCAATAAATTCCACATCGCCGAAAAAAAATTCCGTTACCGGCAGCGTTTTGTCGGCAACAAGCCACATCCCGTCCGCAAACGCCGCCGTATCGCCGCGAAACGTAACGCCGCCTTCAACGCTGAAATGCACAATCGGCCACGGATTTGTAACGTGCGATTCGATAACCTTGTGCCCGATCCACACTTTCCCGTCGACAGCCGCCGCCGTATCAAACGCCGTCGTTTCCGCTTCCGCGTCGCAAAAGCAGTTCCAGTCGGCCAAAGCCCCGGTATCTCCGTCCAACGCGCCCGGCAGGATTTCCGAATAAACCGTATACGCTTTCCAGTACGCCTTGCCGTCAACCGTGATAAGCGAATTATGCAGGTCAATCGTCCCCGTCCACGCATTGTTGCCGGAATCAAAGCCGAAACACAATTGCGCCGCAGTCGTGGAATACTGCACGGCCGCCGAAACAACGCGGATAAATTCCTCCCCGTTCGCCGTAACCGTATATGCCGCCCCGTCCCAGCCGGCCTTGATGACATAATCCGTATCCGCCGCCAGCGCCTGTTCGGAAACGGCTCCGTCCGCAATATCCCAGGCCGAAGTCGAACTCGCCAGATACAGCATAAGGTGCCCCGCCGCGTCCGTGCAAAGCTGCGGCGTCGCCCGGTTCGTCGAATAATTGCCGAAAATATAGCTCTGGTCGGCGAACGTTTCCGGCGTATGGATTTTCACGGTAATTTCCCAGGGATACGACTGGTTGTAAAACGCCGTGTAAATGTTGTTCCCGCTCGTAATGTTGCGCAAAACGCCGTCTTCGCCGATGTCCGGGCTGCCTCTCCGGCTGAAATTGTCATAAACCGTATTCGCGTTGCGCAGAAAATACCGCTTGCCCGCAGGCGCCGCCACGCCCCTGTAGCCGCCGTAAGCGCCCCCGTCCGGCAAAATCCCCGCCGAAACGGAAAGGACCATGCCGTCCTGCGTAATCGTAACCCCGTCGTAGGGCTCCAGCGCAACGTCGTCGACCGTATTCGCCGTTACCGATTTCGCCACCGTCTTGTCCCAGTAGCGCGCCTTGGTTATCTTGTACCTGAACGGCATTCCCGCGTAAACCTTTTTGTCAAATGTCGTGTTATCTGTCGTGTTATCTGTCGTCATTCTGCTTCTCCTGTAAATTCAAACGTGTCCGGCGCCGGCGTTACATTGACCTTCAGCGAAAGTTCCGGCAGCGCGCCGTTAAACTCAACCCGGCCGCCGGCGGTGTTCCCGGTGGCAAATCCCGTTACAAAACTCTCGCCCGCCAAATCGACCGTCCTTTGCGCATAAAGCCTGCCGTCGCCGTTCGCCAGAACATAGCCGTACGCGTCGCCCCTGTATCCGCCGGCAGCGGAACTGGGATTGGTATGCGACACCACCGAAAGCAGCGACAAATCGTCCGCAAACACCGGCTTGTATATGCCGTAGTCCGGATTGTTCTCCGCCAGTTCCGCCGCCGTTTTTATCGGCGTAAACAGCTTGCCTTCGCGGTCGGCCGCAAACAGGTAAATGCCGTCCGCCGTGCCGATGCTGAGCGTTTTGTTGTTCGGGTTATAGAGCCACCATGCGTTTGCCGACAGTGTTGCCAGATTCGCCGGCATATCCAGCGGCACCACCGCGTCGTTTTCGTCAATCGTAAACGTCTGCCACTGCACGCCGCCGCCGGTGTCCATGTTGGTTTCGGCGGACGGGCTGCAAAAGATGACCGCCCCCGGCCGCAAATCCGTCGCCATAACGGCAAAAACGCCGATATTGCCGCTCCACAACAGCACCGGGCTTGTCGGAACCGCCAGGTCGTACAAATAAGACGTCCCGGCGGAAACCCCCGGAAAAAGCAGCAGGCGCTTCGCTTCGGAATCGTAAATTCCCCGATAGGCGGTCTCCGCCAGCCCCGTAAACGTGTACAGGGTGCTGCCTGCCCTCTGCGCCTCATAGTCAAACTCCTGCAACACCGGCGCACTGCCCTGTTCCTTGTAAAGCCGCATTCCGCCGCCGAGATAAAAATCGCTTTCCTTGGCCGACAGATGCACCTCCCGCACCGTCAGGTCAAGGCGTGTGTTCGTCCCGCGCCCGCAGGCAAACATCTTGCCGTCGATAAAGCTGTAATTCGCCAAAATATCCCAGCTGGCAAAGTGCCCCAGGCTCCCCCCGATGGCAAAAGCCCCGTTTTTGCAAAACGCCGGATAAATATGCCCCGTAGAATAACGGCTGTAAATCAGCATCGTCTTCCCGTAAAAGGCGGTGCAGGCACTGTACGTTTTTGAAGGCGTCTCCAAATGCTGCCTGCCCTCCTGCGTCCGCAGCCTGTTTGAGATATAAGCCTTTTCCCCGGCGCTCCAGCCGCTCTCTTCCCCGTTATAGGCATAGATAAGCGAAGTCCCTCCGCCGCGATAAACCAGCGCGTTCGTTGTTCCTTTCATGTTTCCTCCATAAAAAAAAGGAGCCGGCCCCACTGCCGCCCCCATAAAAAAAGCAGGCTCATCCGTCCCGCATTCTCATAATTAAAACAGCCCGGCGTCATTCAACCGGACCGCATTCTCATAACAAAAACAGCCCGGCATCATTCAACCGAACCGCATTCTCATAACAAAAACAGCCCGGAAAACACCCGAGCCCGTCAGTATAATACAAAAGCCCGCCGCCTATGTCAATAGTTTCGCCCCCCTCTTGAAAAATATTTTTCCTCGCCCCCGCCCGCCCCGCCACTCTCTGCCCTTCTCCATCGCCGCTGCCCCCCATCTTCCCTCCAACTCCGCCCCGCTCTCTGCCATCCGCCCTTCACGTATGCCCGCCCCGCCACTCTCTGCCCCCATTGCCCCTTTGCAAAAAAATACCCACCGGGTGAAAAAAAAGCTTGATTATTTCAAAATTATATTATATCTCATTCTTGTTTTGCACGACAGTGCCCGAAAGGTGCCCGCCCGCAAAGGCGGAAAATGCAGAACCGCGACCGCCCCGTATTACCGGCGGCAGAAGCGTAGATGAACGCCCGCCCGGTACCCCGGAAGAAAGGCGTAAATGAGCGCCATCCCGGCTGACCGGGACAAAGGCGTAAAAAGCGCCCCGGCACCCCCGGAAAAAGGCGCAGGATGTGCGGCCATGGCGGAATTGGTAGACGCGTAACGTTGAGGTCGTTATGGGCTAAGCCCGTGGAAGTTCAAGTCTTCTTGGCCGCACCAGAATTTTCTGTATTGTATTATAAACGGGTATCCGCAGCTGTTGCGGTTTTTGAAAAGCGCCGGAGGGCGCAGGGAGGGGCGATGCTGAGAATTTATCGGACCGAAGAAGACGGCAGGCTCACAAAACTCAAAAAAAACAAGATTCTCCCCATGACCTGGTGCTCGCTCGTCAACCCGAACGAAGAAGAGCTGCTGCAGGTATCAACCGTTTTGCACGTTGACTACGACCTCCTTAGCAATTCGCTGGATGCCGACGAGCGCTCCCGCATTGAGCAGGAAAAAAATTCGCTGGCCATCATCATCAACCTGCCGCTTTTGGACGACGAGGGCAATTTTGACACTCTCCCCTGCGGCCTGGTCATCACCCCCAAAAACTTCATCACCATCTGCGCCCGCGACAACCGCGTTATGAATTCTTTTAACCGTTCGACCGCCAAAACGTTCGACACCCGCGACCGCGCGCGCTTTATGCTGAATATTCTGTACAAATGCACCCAGTTTTATTTAAAGTACCTGAACATCATCAACAAGCGCACCGACGAACTTGAATATGCCCTGCGCAAAACCACTTCCAACAAAGAGCTGTTCCAGCTGATGGAAATCCAGAAGTCGATGGTTTATTTCACCACTGCGCTGAAAGACAACCACCTCGTGCTCTTAAAACTGCTGCGCCTGATGCGCACCCCTGCCGTCGCCAAACTCGCCGGCTTCGGCAATGACGACGCCGACCTCCTCGACGACGTGATTATTGAAAACAAACAGGCGATAGAAATGGTGGATATGCACCGTTCCATTTTGGAAGGCATGATGGACGGCTTCGCCAGCATCATCAACAATAACGTTAACCTGGTGATGAAATTCCTCGCCGCTATCACGATTATCCTTTCTATCCCGACCATGCTCGCCTCGTTCTGGGGCATGAACGTCCCGGTGGCATTCGCCGGCGACCCCAACGGCTTCTGGCTCGTAATGGGCATCTCCGCCATAGCAACCGTCATGACGATTATCTATTTCCGCCGCAAGGGAATGTTCTGACCGGCTTCTCCTCCTCCCGGCATTGCCTGTACCGCTGGCACTTGCCTGTGCGGCAACTCCGCGGCGCTGCCCCCTCTGCCCTCCTACACATCCCTTCCACGGCTGCCCCGTACCCCTGTCCCCGCTGTACCGCCTGCACTCTGCGGCAGCTTTTCTGCACTCTGCGGCAGCTTTTCTACACTCTGCGGCGATAATACGGCACCAGTTCGTCCAACGCGCGGCACAACAGGTTCTTTATCTCATCGTTGAAATACAGCCGTTCCCGCGTGCTCGCCCCTTTCGGCGCCCGGATTTCCTTTTCTTCCAGCACGATTTTATACAGCACCGGCACAAACGGCGCCGACACCTTTTTCAGCGCCCGGCGGAAATTTTCCGCCCCGATGCCGGTTTGCCAGTCGTCCCAGCCGCTGCCGCCGTCGACTTTCGGCATTGCGTAATCGCGCACCTGCAGCTGTCCCTTCCCCCATTTCAGAAAATCCGCGTACAGCATCGTTCCCGCCAGCAGCCTGTCTTCCGCGCTGTAAAGCTGGCGGTATCCGTCCGCTATGTAATATTTTTTGCTGAGCCACCCCTGTTGAAAATACCTGCCCAGCAAACTCGGCTTTCCCGCCGCCTTCGCTTTATCTTCTGTCATCATCAGTGTCCTCCTTTCGCATAAACATAATCCAACACGCGGTCAAAATCCGCAAACAGGCCGTTTTCCACTGCCAGCCGGTATTTCCTCCCGCGCGAAAACGCCTTAAATTCCTCCTCGGAATACAGTTTTTTCAGCTCAACTTCCAACACATATTCCACCGCTTTGCAGTATGTCGGAAACAAATGGCGGCAGCGCCCGGCACGAATATCCTCTTCCATCAGATAGCTTTCCGGCGAAAGCGGTAGGCACGGCTTCTCCGCCTTTTTCGCCCGCGAATACAGATAGCTCCTGAACCGTGCCGGATTGGGCGCAAAGTTGGTATCCTCGCTCTTGCGGTAAGATTTGATTCCCGCCAGGATATCCCCTTGCGTGTATGGTTCCAGCATTTCCTCCCAGATTTCCGTTTCCAACGCCGACGGCCTGGCAAAATTCGGATATACCTGTTTGATGTTTAAGAAAAAATAGTCACTTTTCTGACTCATGAGTTCCCTCCGTTAATGAGTGTTTGTTTAAGTTCAAATGTCCGGTCATAAAGTTAGTCGCGCATTTCTCCCCCGCCGCCCGGTTCCTCGCCCGAAACGCTGCCCGGCGCCTCACCCGAAACGCTGCCATTTCCGCCGCAACCGCTCTCGTTGCCCGTACCGTTGACACTGCCCGTGCCGTTGGCACTGCCTGTACCGTTGGCACTGCCTGTACCGTTGACACTGCCTGTACCGTCGGCACCGTCCGCATCACGCAGCACCCGTTCCTCAAGCTCCGACCAATACCCCTCGTCATCAACAGCCGCAGCATCTTTTGCCGCCCGAAAGCCGTTCTTCGCCGCGCCGTATCCCGTATCTGCCCCGCCGGTAAAACCGCCCGCCCTGTAACCGCCTGCCGGGTTTCCCGCCGCATAACCTGCCGCCAAACCTGTTTCCGCCGCTTCGCTGCAGGCACGCCGGTGCCAGAGCCGCACCGTTGCCTTCCAGTTTTTGATTGCCGTCCGCCCGACGCACCAGCCGTGGGAGTCATAAAAATCGACAAACGTCGCCGCATCGACTTTCAGCCCCTCCGCCGAAACAAACGCCTGCACTTCCGCCGCCGACGGCCGTTGAAAAACCGGCAGCGAAATTTTCCGTTCCGAAAATAAATTATTTTTATTATTTAAAATATTATTTTCTTTTGCTTCTTTTCTTTTGCCGCAGCAATGCTGAAGCAGCGGTTGAACATTGTTCTGATGTCCGCTGCCGCCGCCTGCGGCAGAAAAAGCGCCGCCCGTCGCCGCCGTGCCGTTCCCCGAAACCGCAGTTTTTTTCGCAGCTTTTTCCGCAATATTTTCAGCAGCTTTTTCCGCAACATCTTCCGCCGTATTTGCAACCGTCGCATTCTCTGCCGTTGCAAACAAATCCGGCATATCGTCCGCCGCCCCGTCATCACCGCTGCTGCCCGCATTTCCGCACCCGTTAACATTCCGCCGCCGTGCCGCGCCGCCTTTGGCGCCGATGTCGCGCATACGCTGCCGTTTCGCAGCCATATCCTGTTGCAGCAGCATAATATAGCGGCTGATGTTTGCTACCGTTTCGTCGACGGCGGACAAAGGCGCCTCTGTAACCGCCCCGGCGCCCATATCCGCAGCCCCGCCTGCCGCTCCCGTCGCGCAATCAAGCAGCATCTCCAGCAGCAGCCCCTTCTGTTCCCGGGTCAGCCCCGCAATAATATATTTGAGATTGGTATGAAAAATAATCTGATCCATTTGTTTCCCCGTTGCCACGAATTACCCCTCGCGCACAAGCCGGCCGCTCCCGGCAGCCTGCCCGCGCAATCCGCCGCCCGCGCCGAAACGCCGGCAGCCAGTCTCTCCGATAGTCCGATAAAAGTAGTCCAAATAGTCCGATAGTCCTGAAACGGCGCCGCCGGTATTTTCCGCACACGGCGCCAAAGCTCCCGTCCCGAAACAGCGCTCAAACACCCGTCCCGCACACGGCGCCAAAGCCTGCCCCTGCATCCGGCTCCCTGCACGCTCCGCACACTCCCGCGCGCGCCCTGCATACAGCCTGATATATAACCCTGTATATACTGCAAAAATTGGGCTTGACTTTTAGGCACTTTTAATATATGATAATTAATACATTGTCAATATTAAAAAACATACTTGGCAAAAAAAATTATTCTGATAGCGTAGCATAAAAAGGAGATATTACTATGGCAGATTTACAAACAATCCGCAAACGGCTGGAAAAGTATATCTTGGACAGCAACCACACCTTTCGCGAAGTATCGCTGAAAATCGGGCGCAAGGACTCATACATCCAGCAGTATGTCAAATACGGCTTTCCCAAGCGGCTGAACGAAGTCGACCGCAAAAAAGTCTGCCAGCTGTTAAACATCAGCGAAAAAGAATTGATTGACGACGAGCTTCTGCAAAGCGGCGCCGCCCTGCCCCCGCTCTTTGAAAACGACGACCTGACCGGTTCGGCGGCGGATTTTGTGGCGATAGACATCTGCGCCGCACGCCCCGGAACCGAGCTCCGCGACAACGTCGTCGGGCGTATGGTGCTGAATTTTGCAGAATTCGGCAGCTGGTGCGCGGGCAACCCGTTCAGCCTGCGTTTTATCCGCCTCGACGGCGACTATATGGAACCGACGCTCCCCAACGGCAGCCTTGTTATGTTCGATTCCGGCGTCTGCGATTACAGCGGCGACGGCATTTATGTTATCGAAACCGGGGGCGACGTCCAGATTAAACGCCTGCAAAAAACCGCCGCCGACACCTACGCGCTGAAAGTCGACAGCCCCCGCTATCAGGATTTGTACCACAAAAAGAACAAGGTGAAAATCCTCGGCCGCGCCGTCTTCTGCCTTTCCGGCCGTCCGCTGTAACCCGCCGCGCCCTTGCCGGCTGAGCCCGTTCCTTCCGCCCGGTAAAATCCGCACGCACACCGGACCGCCCGCCGCGCCCGTCCCGAGTTATCAACATCGTCCATATATTCGGCTATATAATCAGCACTTTTCTGCCGCATTTTGCCCATCGGCGCCAATGCGAAAATATTGAAATCAATATACGAAACACCTATATATTATGAAAATTAATATACAGAAAAGGAAAGTATATGAATATCAAGCAGAAAATCGCCCGCCTGAAACAGCAAATCCGCCTGCGCGAAACCGCCGATGACGGTTATTACCTTTCGCGCCAATACAAGGAAGACGCCCGCGCCCTCTATGAGCTGGAAAGACAGCTCCCGCCTGCCGGCACGCCGCGGCAGCCGCCCCGGACTTAAATCCGCCTTGCTGCCCCGGACTTAAAAGCCCCGTTCGCACAATTCCCTCAGCCAGCTGCCCCGGACTTAAAACTGCCTTGCCGCCCGTTTCCCCCTGTCTAAAACAGGCCGTTGCCTTTTGGGTAAAGATATTGGCGCAGTCTTTCGCCATACTCCCCGCATCCCGCAGCCGAGCCGTGAAAATCCGTATCTATAATATAGCCGTACCGGCTCACGACCACCTTAACCTGGCACGTTCCCTGCGCCACCTGTGTCCGATATCCCGACGTTGTGCCGTCGATAAACATCGTGCCGAACTGTAACGCCGTCATCGTCATATGCGTCGCTTCTTCATACGGCGACTGATAAGTGTAGGAAGTCGAATAATTCCAAACATAAACCGTCCGGTCGCGCAGACGCACCTCGTTGTCCGGATACCCCAGCACCGCAAACGCCGTCTGCACCGGCTGATTGCGCAGCGCCGCCAGCCCCTCCTCCATATATTTGAGCGTACACCCGCTTAAAAACAACATAAAAATCGCCATAATCCTTTTCATTGCCTTGCCCTCCGAATACAAAAAAACGGCTGCCTGACTATGAGGCAACCGGGAGGTAGCAGTCCTGTTGTTAGCATAGACTTTATAACCTTTAAACCGAGGTTCTGGACATACGTTATAACTCCCGGTTAAAATGGATATAGTCAAATTCTCCGTATTTTACAGAGCACTATAACAAACAATAATACCTAACAACAAGGGTATGCTACAACCCACTCTCTACAAAGATACCACAACATATACAAAAATCAAGCAAAAAATAAGCACCTTATTTAAGGTGCCGGGGAGTTAGCAGTCACGTTGTTAGCAATGACCCCAAGATATTCATATATACATCAAGGGCTCCCCGACCATAACAAAAGCGGCCATAGCCGGGGATATTGTTACATAAATAAATTATATAACGTTAACGATACATAATACCGCTAACAACAGAGATGCTACTACTCTGGCAGTGTTTAGCCCCACTGCTTACAAACAGCATATAAACCTGTAACTCAAAAGTCAAATAAAAAAAGCCGCCCATACAGGCAGCTTTTCTTTCGTTCGGTTTTCCGTTACGGCTCTCCGGCCCCGGTTACAGGCGCCCTGGAGAACTCCGTCGTCCCTCTCCTATTACAGGCGGAAAATTTTAGACAGATAGAGATGGGCTTGAGGGCGGCAAAAATTTTAGTGTACAAACAAGGTACATGAATTTTTGCCGACCCGATAAGACCGCTCTGGATGCCCAAATTTTCCCCTGTAATTAGTACGGGTGCTTCGCATAATACTCCTCCGCCACCGCCGGGAAATTTTCCTTGAGCAGCGACAGCGCCTCCCAGCACATGGAATGAAACGCGATGTATTGCCGCACGGCTTCCATTGCCCCCAGCTTGACCAGCTCGACTTCCGCCTGCCAGCACATGCCGTGTTCGGGACTGTAGCGGGAAATCAGTTCCTTTATCAGCTCCCCGTTGCCGCGGTTAATCAGCGCCACCTGCGCGTCGTCGCTGAGCCAATAGCCCGCCACGTACTTTTTAACCGCCGCCGGCGTCGCAAACTTGACAAAGCTCACGTCGTCCCGGTGCCGGAATTGCGTCAGGCAGTCGTCCAAACTCTTGCTCGCCAGCACTTTAAACAGCTTCTGTTCGTTCTCGGGCGCAAAGCGGTAACCGCCCATGCAATACAGATGTTCCACATGCAGCTTGAGCCATTCCGCGTCAAAATTGCGTTTCCACAACACCTCTTGCGCTTCCGCCGCCAGCGGGCATGTCATCAGCAGCAGCTGGATAAGGTCCCGGTCATACGACGTCAGAACTTCAACCTGCAATTCCGCCGGCAGGGCTTCCGCCGCCAGCGTTTCCATCAGCTTGCCGAAGTCTTTGGCCTTGGCCGCTTTTTTGCGAAACAGGCGGTAAAACCGGTACACGATGGTCTTAAACGCCGCATAGTTGCGCTCTTCGACAATCTTTCGTTTCAGGTTTTCGCTGATAACCCACTTGTTCGCATACACCGCAAACAAAGACGGATTGTCCCGGTGCAGCAGGGCATAAACCTGTTCGTCGTTTTCCAGCGGATTAAACGCCAGATACACGCGCACCGCCTCGTTGCTCCCGGTTTTAATCAGATATTCCGGGTCGGCCAGGCGGCGCATTTTGGCAAAATCGCGCAGCGCCTCGGTCAAATCGCAATCAATAAGGCAGCGCTGGGCTTCCTCCGTCAAACCGTAATAGTTAAGGTACGCCAGCCGGATGTCGGCCGGGGCTTTTTGGACAAAAACTTTTTCCGCGTCTTTGGAAAAACGGAAACGGTTGATGTAGCTCTTAACGGCCGCGGGAGAAAAATGCTCCAGCAAAACCAGTTCTTCATGCAAATCCAGGGGATGTTCGCTTGTCAGGCTCTCAAAATAAGCCTTTAGCTCATTATCGGCATTCCGCTCGATAAGGCTGATAATTTTGTTGTTCATAATAGGAATTATATAAAAATTAAACACTAGAATTATATCACTCTGCCCCAATATATAGACAATATTTTTCAATTAGTCAACCCAAAAAAAATTTGACTTTTGGCAAAAAAGGATATATCTTATCAGGTAAATAATATGTTATGGAACAGATAAGGAGCAGATTATGCTGAACAAGTCATACATTTTGGCGGGACTGGCGGCGTTGGCGCTGGCAGGCTGCACCCGCGAGGTCTATTTGCAGCCCGTGCCGTGCGAACCGGAATGCCCAGGCTGTCCGTGTTTCGTCGGCGCTTCCGAGTGCTGTCCGGAAACTGCGGTGCAGACCGTCGTTACCACCTATCAGGTTTATGACGTTCCCGCGCCGACGGTTACTTATATCCCTTGCGACAATGGCGTCCGCCGCTGCCGCACCGTCTGCCGCGAAGTCCGCGTCGAACAGTAACCCCGCCCGCGTACACGTCCCCATACCAAAAGATACCCGAAACCGTCTGGTCTCGGGTATCTTCATAAGCGGTGCTTCATCTCTCTGAATCCTTCTGATGGGCTCCAGAGAAAAAATATTGCTTTTTCTTCTGACTCCACCCGCCTAAATTCTGCCTGCGCTCGCACGCCTGCAGAAAATCCTCTATGTTTCGCGAAACCGCCGCTTCGTGCCCGGCACTCGCTGCCAAACCTCGCGTCCTCCGCCTTACCGCGCTGTCCTGCCGCGCCGCATCCGCCCGGCATCCCGCGCCCTTTCCTCTTCGGACCGGCAGCCGCGCAACCTGCCTTACTGGCGTTTCAGCCGTAAAATCAGCCCGCGGTACTCGTTCACAAAATTATACTCTTCCTCCGTAATCTGCGTGCCGATAATATTATCGCGCTCCCGCTGCAAAACGTCTACCTGCGTTTTCATCTCAAACGGCAGCCGCCGCTCGTCGATTTCCGTAGATAAAAACGCAATCGTTTCATCCAGCCGCGCCACGCGGTCATAAACGTCATACATTTCAAACAGCTTTTTCACCCGCACCAGAAAAGCCTGCGGCTCCCAGTTCATGCGCTTGAGCTGCTGTTCCAAAAATCTCGGGCACGGGCTCGGAAACGCCCCGTTGGCAAATTCTTCCAGTTCTGCGGAAGCCGTCGGCATTTTCATAATTTCCTGCACCGTCAGCAGCAGGTGCATAAACTCCGTTTCGTCAAACGTGCGGGATATGCGCGTTATCAAAAACCGCGGCACCTGGTCTTCAAACACCTTCTTCTGCAGGACAACGTTGCTGATGGCAAGGTAAAGGACAAAACTCATGCCGGCGGCGTACAATACAGGCTTCAGCAACTTGCGCTTCGCCACGCGTACCAGCTTTTTCCTTCTGCTCATCTTTGCCATAACAAACGAATTCCCCCGTTAGATTCGCAGCTATAATAGGGGATAAAAATAAATTATGCAACAAAAAAGAATTCCGGCTGAATAACCGCCCGGCCGGGTTGCATCCGCCGCCCAAAACCGGCATAACCCCGAACAACGCAGCTCCGAACAGCGTAGTCCCAAACCAGCGCCGTTCCAAACAGCGCAGCCCCGAACTTGTGTCGCTCCGCGCCCACCCGCATAGCCTCAAAACCCTCGCTGTCCGCCCCTGCCTGCATAGCTTCAAACAACGCAGCCCCAAACCTGCGCCACACAGCGCCTCGCTTGCACCCCCGCGTCCGGTTGCACAATCTCAACACTTTCACAGGCCGAGCCCCGGCATCAACGCCGCTAGTTCGCCTATTCTCCGCCGGCACAAGCCACACGCGCCGGTTCATACCGCTCCGGCATATCGTCTTCTTCCGGCAGCGCCCGTACCTCTTCCGCTTTTAAAGCCCGGAACCCCTGCGCCACGACATACGTTTCGGGCGACTTTTCGCGGCTTGCGTCCGGCTTGTAATGGCTGACCTTGGCAAAGTTCTTTTTCATATCCGCCAGCAGCATGCCTTCCGCGCCGCCCTGAAACACCTTGGCGATAAATATCCCGCCCGTCGCCAGCACCGTTTTCGCAAACGCATACGCCGCCTCAACCAGCCCGATGGTGCGCAGATGGTCTGTCTGCTGATGCCCGGTCGTATTGGCCGCCATATCGCTCATCACCACATGCGCGCGTTCGCCGCCCAAAAGCAACAGTAACCTTTCGTCCGCCCCCTCTTCCGTAAAGTCCTGACAGACAAACGTCGCCCCCTCCAGCGGTTCGGTCGGCAGAATGTCAAGCCCGACCAGCTTCCCCGTGCCTTTAAGCTTCGCTGCCGCCACCTGCGACCAGCCGCCCGGCGCGCAGCCCAAATCGACAATCACCTTGTTGCGGCCGAGAAAATGGTATTTTTCGTCCAGCTGAATCAGTTTGAACGCCGCGCGCGACCGGTAGCCGAGCCGTTTTGCCTCCGCCACATACGGGTCGTTGAGCTGCCGCTCCAGCCACCGGTTTGATGACGAAGTATGGTACTTCGCCTCTTTGAGCTTGACGGTGAGCATCTTCCGCCCCCGCACTTCCTTTGCCGATTTCGTCAGTTTTGCCATAGCCCGGCCTCCGTTTTCGTTTCAACCCCGGTTTTCACCCGGTTCTCCGCACATTCTTCCGCTGCCGGCAACAGCACCCCGGCTGTGTCCTCTTCCGGCTCATTCGCGGACAGCTCTGCCGGTTCACCCAGGCCGCCCCGCTCTTCCGCCGCCGGCAACAGCGCCCCGGCTGCATCTCCTGTATCCTCTTCCGCCGCCAGTTCGGCCACAATCGCCTCCTGCGCGCTTTTCAGCGACGCCGTCAGCTCCGCCTCTCCCAGCGCGCGGAATATCGTGCGGAAAATCACCAGCGCCGCCACAAAAATCTTCGCCCGCTGCGGCCCGATATAAACCGATTCCGCGCGTTTGGCATACGACAGCGGCAGAATTTCGCCGATAACCCTGTCCAAATCCGCCGTCGCCACCGTAACGCCGTCGGACGCAAATTTGTCATACTTCGGCATCTTTTTAATCAGCGACACCAGCCTGAGCGGCGTTGACGACGTCGCCACCAGCGCCGCCTGCCCGTGATAGTCAATGCCCGCCGTCTGTGCAAAAAACGGTTCCAGATATTTAAGCACCGCCTCTTCCAGCGCCTTTGCCCCGGCTTCGTTGTAATTCGCCAGCCCGAACATCTCGGTTGCGTTGCGCGCCCCGAGCGGCACCGATACCGTCGCCAAAATCTCCGGCGTTGCGGCGTTTGTCGCCAGCGTTACTTCCGTCGAGCCGCCGCCGAGGTCATACACCAGCAGGTACTTTTTCCCCGTCTGCGCGTTCAGCCGCGCCCCCAGAAGCGTCAGCCGCGCTTCTTCATATTCGCTGATAACTTCAATATCCACGCCGGACGTCCGTTTCACCTCGGCGCGAAACGCCGCGGTATTGGTGCTCATCCGGCACGCCGCCGTTGCAATCGCCCGATAGCGCCGGACGTTATAAAGCTTTAGCATCTCCGCAAAATCCATAAACGAACAGATGGCGCGTTCCGTCGCCCGCCGGCAGAATTTGCCGCTTTCCGCCAGCCCCTCGCCGAGCGCCACATGCTTGACGTCGCGGTACACGGCATTCCCCGCCGTATCTGCAATCAGCAGCCGATTGGAATTGGTGCCGAGATCCATCGCCGCCACGCACGGCCGCCCGTCATAATTTTCCATATTTCCTTCTGCGTTCCTCGCCATAATTCTGCTTTCTTCCATATTTCTGCTTCCTCCCGTATTTCCGCTTCCCCCCGTATTTCCGTCTTTATTTTCGTTCGTCATCATGTCATGCCTCTTTTGTCATCTGCGCACCGCCCCGGCATTCCGTCACTTCCGGCGCTGCCCGCCAAACGCGCCGCCACCGTTTCTCCGGTCGCTCTGCCCGCCGCTGCCCCGCCGGTCAAACGGAAACCTGCCGCTGCGCCGTTTCTTTTTGCCGTGGCCTGCGGCGTTGACGCGCCGTGCATGCATCATATCCAGCAAAATTCCCTCGCGGATGCCGCGGTCAGCAACCGTAATTTCCGAAATCGGCCAGAACGTCGTCAGTGCCTCAATAATCGCACACCCCGCAATCGTCAGGTCGGATTTGGACTGCCCGATGCACGGATGTTTGCAGCGCCCCTCCGGGCCCATGGTTTTGATTTTGTTGATGGTAAAGTCAATATCCGGCGCCGAAATCGCAATCCCGTCCACCGCCGAACGGTTGTAACGCGGCAGTTTCAGGTGCACTGCCCCGATGACCGTAACCGTCCCCGACGTGCCGATAACCTGAATTTCCTGATTGGCAATCGCCTCGCGGATATGGTGCTTGTCTTCAAATTCCTGCAAAATCGCCTGCGTACGCTCCACCACCGTGGAATACTCGAGCGTGCTCATCTCATGCCCGGCAAAGGCCTCCGAAATCGTAACCACGCCGTAGGGCAGCGACACAAAGCCTTCGATAAACGTTTTGCCGTTGTCCGTAACCCGCGCCAGCGAAATCTGCGTCGACCCGCCGCCGATGTCAAACACCAGCACGCGCTTGATGTTGCGGTTCAGAAGCGGCAGGCACCCGACCACCGACAGCCGCGCCTCTTCCTTTGAAGAGATGACTTCAAGCTCAATCCCCGCCTCGCGCTTGGCCATTTCCGCAAACTGCGCCACATTCTTCGCCCTCCGGCACGCCGCCGTCGCTACAAAGCGCGACGCCGCAATCGGCATATATTCGTCAATAACCCCGCGGCAGATTTTCAGCGCCTGAATCGTGCGGCGCATTGCCTTGGGCGACAGCTCGTTGTCCTGAATAATCCCCTCGCCGAGGCGCACCACTTTGGAAAAAGTTTCCACCACGCGGAACGATGTCGTCGTCGGCGTCGCCACCACCAGCCGGCACGAGTTGGTGCCGAGGTCAATCGCGGCGTAGTTGTTCTGCGCCAGCCCCGGATTGCGGTCGCCCTTGCGGATTTCCCCGCGCGTCCGGTCGTACTTTCCCTGCGCATTAACATACTCCGCACCCCGACCGCTTTCGTTTTCCCTCGCCGCGCCGTTTCCGCCTGCCCGGTCGGTTCCGTTCTCCCGCGCGCCGCCAAAACGTCCCGTCGTTTTTTTATTTTTATTCTTTTCCGGTAGTCCGTTTATTGTTTTCATTTGTTCTCCATTATCGCCAGCCCGGCACGCCGCTTATCCTGTCTGCCGCCTTTCAAACCGTCCCGCGCGCAAATTCCGATATTCCGCGCTCCACTCCTGACATCCCGGGCACGCCGCCTATTCTCCGAACATCTCCGCCCGGACAATCTGGCGCAGCTCGTCTATGCAGACCAGCTTGTGCTTCTTCGGGTCGACATAATGCCAGTACGCCCAGCCGTTGCAGGTCGTCGAGTCCTGCGCCGCCGCCCCCATCTGGTGGATGGAGCCGGTTTCCCCGCCAAACTTGACGGTTCCGTCGGAACGCACCACGGCCTTATGTTTCTTTTTCTCATCGTATAACACATCTCCCGGAGAAATCAAGCCCCTTTCTATCACCGCGCCGAACGGTACCCGCGGCAGCTTGCGCTTGCAGGTATATTCGAGCGCCGCGCTCTCCGGGCTGACTTCCACCGCCGCCAGACGTTCCCGCGCCCCGCGGATGTAGGTGGCGTCTTTTTCAATGCCGATGAAATTGCGTCCCAGCCGTTTGGCAACCGCGCCCGTCGTGCCGGTGCCGAAAAACGGGTCAAGGATAACGTCCCCGACGTTCGACGACGCCATAATCACGCGATACAAAAGCGCCTCGGGTTTCTGCGTCGGATGCAGCTTCTCGCCGGTTTCTTCGTTTTTGAGCCGTTCTTTGCCGGTGCAGAGCGGAATTTCCCACGTCGAGCGCATCTGCACGTCGTCGTTCATCGCCTTCATCGCCTCGTAGTTAAACGTATATTTCGCTTTTGGGTTCTTCGTCGCCCAGATGAGCGTTTCGTGCGCGTTGGTAAAGCGCGTGCCTTTGAAGTTCGGCATCGGGTTGGTCTTGTTCCACACGATGTCGTTCAAAATCCAGAACCCCAAATCCTGCATGATGTAGCCGACGCGGAAGATGTTGTGGTACGAGCCGATGACCCATATCGTGCCGTCTTCTTTGAGGATGCGGCGCGCCTCGCTCATCCATGCCTTGGTGTAGCGGTCGTACTCGGCAATGCTCTCAAAGCTGTCCCATTCTTCATAGACGCCCTTGACGTCGGTATTGTCGGGGCGTTTGAGCGCGTCGCCGAGCTGCAGGTTATACGGCGGGTCGGCAAAAATCACGTCTACCGAATTGTCGGCGATTTTCTTCATGGTTTCCACGCAATCCGCATTAATAATAGTGTTTAATATCGTTTCCAAATTATAATTACTCATCACGCATCCCTGCTAAAGTGGTATTGCCGATACCTTAGACCCGATTTGGTTAGCATAATCTTAACAACCGGAAACTTTTTTGCCCCCGTTCCCTACCCGCCTGAAAATGAATCAAAATTTATTCCCCTTCGCCGTCGCATGCCCCACGCCCCTGCCCGGCCGCCCCGCCGGCACGTCCTCGATTGCCCCTGCCCGGCTGCCCCGCCGGCACGTCCTCGACTGCCCTTATTCCCCGAGTGTGCGCAACACATTGAACATAGGGGAAATTTTATTCTTGTCAGACCGTAAAAAATATGGTATAATCAACTCACTAAAATAAAAATATCTCTATTATTAACCCGAAACAATGTCCTTGCGGCACTGTTTCATAAACAAAAAAAACATGAAAACAAATCATCTGTTTCTTTTGGCCATAGCGCTGATAAGCTTGCTCTTCACGGCATACGTCATTATCGCAATTATCAGCATCGCCGAAAATCCGGTTTGGGAAACTGTTCAAACCCATTTAACAACCCTGCCGCTGGCACTTGCCGTTATGTGTTATCTTGCCAAAATGGCCGATGACATCATCAGGGAAGCCAAAACTTCCGCCGGAAAATAACCGCAACCGGAAACTTCCCCGCCGGAAAATCACACAGGAATGCCCCGCCCGGGCGCTCCTGTTTTTTTATGCCTTTTTGCGCCCCCCCCTTTGCGCCGCCGGTTGCTCCCGCGCCTATGCGCCCCCTTTACGCTGCCGCTGCGGCGTTCATTTATTCCCGTAGCGCGGCCCTCTCCCGCCGCATTTTCCGCATAACAGCACAGGGCAAACACGATACGAACCACACTCCTTTTTTAGTCAGAAACACCAGATGAAAAATCCGTTCCCCAGACTTTGCCTGCCACAGCCCTCGTACCCTCGCCGAAAAGTTCCTCTCATGCCCGCACCCGAAAAGTTCCTCTCGTACCCTCGCCGAAAAGTTCCTCTCATGCCCGCACCCGAAAAGTTCCTCTCGTACCCTCGCCGAAAAGTTCCTCTCATGCCCGCACCCGAAAGTTCTTCTCATACCCTCGCCGGAGCTTTTCCTCCCGCCCCGGTCGCAACAATTTCCCCTTTAAGCTTGACCTTTTGTTTTTGCCTGCTTATACTCTGTTCAAACATCAAAGGAGGTATCGTTATGAAAAATTTTGCTCTGACTCTCGCCTTATTGTCTGCCGCGGTTCTTTCCCCGGCTGCAACTCCGTCCCCCGCGCACGCTGCCGACACGCTGCCGGCTCCTGCCGCCCTTTCCCCCGCGCACGCTGCCGGCACGCTGCCGATTGCCTCCGCCCCGGACGCTCCTGCCGTGCCGCCTGCCGCTTTCTCGGCCGGTTCTTCCGCGGCGCAAAATCCGCGCGGCATGACTGCCCCTGCCCCGGAACAAAATCTCCTTGACGACAAAATCTACTTCTTCGCCCATGCCATGTGCATCGCCTGCAAAGACGCCTTTGTCTATCTTGATGCCAACCATCGCGACCTTAACATTCCGATTACGGATATGAAGTTTCACCACAACCTTGAACTCTACAAACAGTGCGTTAAAAAATTTAATATCCCCAACAGCGATCTCCGCCTGCCTTTAATCTGCATGGGAAATCATTACATTATGGGGTGGGAACCGGAAGACGGCGCCCGGTTTGAGGAATACCTGCAAAAATTCCGGCAGGAAACCGCCGCCGCCGGACATGCGGCCATTTCCGCCGCCGTGGATGAAGCCGTTCCCGGCCCCGCTCCGGAATTAAAGGAACCGCTTGCCGTTCCCGCTCCCGCAGCTTTCCCTGCCCCTGCTGCTTCCGCCCCGGCCGCCGCCCCGACTGCTGCGGCTGAAGAAACGTCAGGCGGCATCGCGGCCAGCCTTGAGGCGCTGAAAGGCTCCGAACCCATAGAACCAACGGCCATCGTCCGCGACGAATAGGCTTAGTCCGCATTCCCGCGCCGCCGCCCCTGCCATTCTGCCGCCCGGACGCTCTGATATCCGCCCGCTCTGACGCCCCGTTCCCCTCCCTCACAAAAAATTTGAAAGGTCTCGCATGCTTACCGATATAGAAATAGCCAATCAGGCAAAACCGTTTAAAATCAGCAGGATTGCCGCCAAACTTAATCTGACGGCTGAAGACATCGAGCCTTACGGCAAATATAAGGCCAAACTGTCGCGCGCCAAGACTGCCGAACTCGCCTCCCGCACCATGACCGCCCACCCTATCGCCGCTTCTGCACGCCTCTCCGAAACCCAGGCAGCCCCTGCCCCAAACGGCAGCCATCCTCTCCGTACCCCGGCGCCGCGCGGCGCCCTCATCCTCGTTACCGCCCTGACCCCGACCCCGGCCGGCGAAGGCAAATCCACCGTTTCCATCGGTCTGGCCGATGCCTTGCAGCGCCTGAAAAAGCGCGTTGCCCTCTCGCTGCGCGAACCCTCGCTCGGCCCCTGTTTCGGCATCAAAGGCGGTGCTGCGGGTGGCGGGCGCTCGCAGATTGTTCCGATGGACGAAATCAACCTCAACTTTACCGGCGACATTCACGCCATCACCGCCGCCAACAACCTGCTTGCCGCCATGATAGACAACCACATCAAATTCGGCAACGGGCTGGGTATTGCCAAAGTCTTCTTCAAACGCTGCGTGGACCTAAACGACCGCGCCCTCCGCGAAGTCCGCATCGGCCTCGGCGGCAAGGCTAACGGCATTCCCCGCACCGACGGTTTTAACATCTCCGTCGCCTCCGAAATTATGGCGATTCTCTGTCTGGCCGAAGACCTTGCCGACCTCAAAAGCCGTTTAAATCAGATTGTTATCGGCGAAACTTCAGACGGCACGCCAATTTATGCCCGCGATTTAAACGCCGCCGGTGCCATGGCGGCCATCCTCAAGGATGCCGTGCTGCCCAATCTGGTGCAGACGCTGGAACACACCCCCGCCTTCGTCCACGGCGGCCCGTTCGCCAACATCGCCCACGGCACCAGTTCGGTCATCGCCGCGCGCACCGCGCTGGCGCTGGCAGATTATGTCGTAACCGAAGCCGGTTTCGGCGCCGACCTCGGAGCCGAAAAGTTCTTTGACATCTTTGCCCGCAAATCGAGGCTTTATCCAGATGCCGTCGTCCTCGTCGCCACGGTGCGCGCGCTGAAGATGCACGGCGGCGTTGCCAAAACGGATTTGAACGCCGAAAACCTTCCCGCCCTTGAAGCCGGATTTGCCAATCTCCGCGCTCACATCGCCAACCTCCGCCGCTTCGGCGCCGAGCCGGTCGTGGCTGTCAACCGCTTCGTATCCGACACTCCCGCCGAATTAAAGCTGGTGCAGAAACTGTGCCGCGCCGAAGGCGTGGAAGCCGTCGTTTCCGAAGGCTGGGGCAAAGGCGGGAAAGGCTGTATAAATCTTGCTAAATCAGTACTTAACAGGATTGAGTTGAATCGGAATATGAACAGCGCCGCCGCACCTCTCTCCCCGTCGGCCGTACCCGCGTCCCCCGTTCTCCCCGCCTCATCCGCCGGCACCCCTCCTCTTGCATCTGCCCCGATGGGCTCATCCGCCGGCACCCCTCCTCTTGTGTCTGCCCCGATGGGCTCATCCGCCGGCACCCCTCCTCTTGCATCTGCCCCGATGGGCTCATCCGCCGGCACCCCTCCTCTTGTGTCTGCCCCGATGGGCTCATCCGCCGGCACCCCTCCTCTTGCATCTGCCCCGCAGGCCTCATCCGCTGGCACCTCACCTCTTGCATCTGCCCCGCAGGCCTCATCCGCCGGCACCCCTCCTCCTGCATCTGCTCCGCAGGCCTCATCCGCCGGCACTCCTCCTCCTGCATCTGCCCCGATGGGCTCATCCGCCGGTTCGCTCCGCCTGCTCTACCCCGATGCCCTCCCGCTTGCCGACAAAATCCGCACCGTTGCCCGCGGCATATACGGCGCCGGACGGGTAACGTTTACCGCTGCCGCCCGCCGCGATTTGGCAAAGTTCACCCGCTGGGGCTACGGCCGCCTGCCGGTCTGCATCGCCAAAACCCAAAATTCGATTTCGCACGACAAAACGCTGCTCGGTGCCCCGCGCGGCTATACGTTCCCGATAACTGAAGTCCGCCTCTCCGCCGGAGCCGGCTTTGTCGTCGCCCTCTCGGGAGAAATCAACACCATGCCCGGCCTGCCCCGCCATCCCGCCGCCGAAAATATTGACGTGGACGAAAACGGCATCATCAGCGGCCTGTTCTGACCGTCTGCTCAGGCACACTCCTCCGCCGCCCCGCCTCTCATCGCTCAGGCACGCAGTACTACCGCCCGCAGACAGCCCGCTCGGCGCCCCACCGCCCTGCCACTCCCCCAAAGCCCGCACCTTTTCTCCCGTCCCTCTCCCGTTGCCCCGCCCTCGTTGCCCGTGGCGCTGCCACCCCCGCATAAACAAGCGGATAACTGCCGCTTTTTTTTTGACACGCCGCCCCGCCGCCTTATAATGTTTTCATAAACCGCGGTTCTTGCCCTTTCCCCTGCGGAAAACCGGAAAAGAAAACCGCCGTCGCCATAAACGGCCGCCCGTGCGCCCGGACTTGAAGTTCAGGCCGGAAAACCGGCAGCCGCAGCAACTCTGGCCGCCCGTGCGCCCCAACCTGTTCTCCAAAGACCGGCGCCGCGCCGCCGCCAGCCAATGCCAACCGCCACAAACCGGGTGAAAAGCTTATGAAAAAGTCATTGTTTTATCTCATCTGTGCCGTCATGGGGGGGCTGATTGCCGCCCTCGGGCTGTTAATCGCCAAAAAATTCGGCTTCGCCGTTTCCGTCTCCGGAGCGGTAACCGCCGGGTTTGCCGTCGCTGCCGCAACCTTTGCCGCGCTGACGCCCGCGGTGCGGGAAAAAATCCGCCATGTCTGCTGCGATTTGGACTGGGCGGAAGAAGTCTGCCGCGGCTACAATGCCATTCCCCGGCTTTATCGCAAAAGTTTCTGGCAGCTCTTCGGTTTCATCAACCTTGCCTTTTTGTTCCATACCGTCAACTTTATGTGGGGCAACCGCGACTGGGCGGCGGTGCGCTTTGCCGTCGACCCGGCGCAGAGCCTGAGCGAAGGGCGTTTTTCCGCCTGGTGGCTGCAGGAGCTTTTGTTTGACGGCAAGATTCTCCCTGTCATCAACAATCTCTGGGCATTCGCGGGCCTGGCGCTGGCCGGCGTCCTGCTCGGTATTTACTGGAAGCTGCCGCAGCGCACCGCCGCGTTTGTCGTAACCGGGCTGTTTTTCCTCATCACGCCCTATACCCTGAGCTGGCTTTACTTCGCCCAAAATACGCTGGGCATTTTCTGGCTGCCGGCCATCGTGCTTGCGGCGCTGCTGCTTTCGGGCTGCCGCAGCCGCAACCTGAACGCCGTTTACGCCTGTAACATCGCCTCTGTTCTGTTGCTCGTTATGGCGCTCGGCACCTACCTGCCGGTCATTAATTTTATCGGCGTCGCCGTGCTGGGCAAGGTCTTCCTGCAAACCGTCTTTGCCGACATCAGCCTGAAGTGCGCGTTTAAACGCATTGTTCAGAGTATTGCCAACCTTACCGCCGCGCTGATGATTTACGCGTTTATCATCGTCGTCCTCAAAGACACCGGCATTATGCGCCCGGCCTACAACACCGAGCTGATGCCTCTTATCTCCCTTCCGGCCAAAATCCCGGCGCTGCTGGCGGTCATGGTCGAACAGTTCGCCGTGTCCCTGCCGTTTGCCGACCTGTTTTATAAGCTCATGTATCTCGCCATGGTGCTGACGGCTCTCTTCGCGCTGATTTTCCAAAGCCCGGACGTCAAAGCCGCCGCCCGCGGGCTGCTGCTGGTTCCGTTTATCCTGCTCGCATCCAAATTGGCGTTTTTCCTCTCCGTTCCTTCGGCGGAAAACCCCGCCCACCTGGCGCGGATAGATTTCTTCGGCCTGCCGCTGATATATGCGCTGGCGCTGACAACGGTCTTAAAACTCGGCGGCGCATATTTGAAACGCCTCGGCTACGCGCTGGCAATCGTCGTGATTTTCGCCGGCTTTGTCCGCGTCGCCTATGCGCTGAAAGTCTGGAAATTCGGCTGGGAGGCGGAAACCAAACTCGCCGAACGCATTATCACCCGGCTGGAAAAGCTGCCGGAATTTAACGTCAACGGGCATTACAAACTGCTGCAAATCGGTGAGCAGAGCCTGCGCGGCAAATATTATATCAGAAAGCCCGGCGAGCAGCCGAGCGGCGAACTGCTGGCCTGGGCATATTATCCCGCCGGCCGCGCCAAAGACGCATATAATTTCTATTATCAGGCAGATTTTCTGGAAGCCGACGCCGGGCTGGGCGAGGCCGTTGCCGCCAATCCGAACCTGCGGGAATATATTTTGAACCGCGCCCGCCCGTGGCCTGCACCGGAAAGCCTGTTCATCAGCGGCGAATACATCGTGCTGGTGCTGGACGACGCTGCCCTTGCCAAAGCGCAGGCCGCCCTTTCAGCGCAGCCGTAAGCCTCGCGCGCACCAAAGCGCAGGCTCCCCTGTGCGCCATAACTACACCCGTGACGCTGCCTTCGTTGCCCCACCCTGCGCGCCATAACTACACCCGTGGCGCTGCCTTTGTTGCCTCGCCCTGCGCGCCATAACTACACCCGTGGCGCTGCCACTCCGGCGCGCCTGCGGTTGTGCTCCCCGTTTCCATATCTCTTCTCCAATACTCCTCTCCCGACCTTTTCCCCAACGCTCCTTTTTTTCTTGACAAAAACGCCGTTTCGGCTATCATGTCTTTGTCAAAATAAAAATCTGTGAATTATCATCCCCATTATTTATCAACTAATAAAGCCCGCAAAGTAAAGTATGCGGCACGAAGATTATGAAACTCAAAAATCTGGATCAGGAACTGGAGTTTATCCGTTCCGCCGAACCCAAACAGCTGGTGGCTTACGTCGTAAACAACCGTTTCAGCGCCCAGGCCGAAAAACAGCTGATTAAACGAGGGATAACCGAAGCCAGCCTGTTCTATATCAAAGCTTATGGCTTGAAAGAACCGGCACAGGTAGAAGTTTTCCGTGCCAATCGCCCGCAGCTGGTGGATGCCGTGCTCGAAAGCGCCGCAGACCCGTGCCGGACAATTGCGCTGCTTCTCACTCACGGCGAATACAACACCGTGATGAAGTACCTCAAACGTCATGACGTGCCCCAGTATACCGAGCGGGATATCGTCTGGAGCGGCAGTGAAAAGGCCATCATCAGCCACATCAACCGCCACCGGATTTCCATGTTCGCCAAATACGACCTGATTATGCGCGGCAATCATAACATCATTATGCTTGTCATCGCCAAAGGCCGCCTGAACGAACGTGAAAAGCTGGCGTTGCTGACCCACGGCACCTACGAAGAAGTCAACTTCCTCATTGAAACGCAATCCAACCGCAAAGAAGCGGAAAAACTGCGCCAAATGAAGATGATACGCTTCAACAGCCGCAAAAAGGTTGAACAGTTCATCGCCCGCCGCCGTTTTGTGCAGGAAGCCGAAGACTTCTTTTTCAAACACGGCGCCTTCTCATTGCTTGTCAAGTACGTTATGCACTATCAGATTCCGAACGGGCAGGAAATGATTCTCAAACGCGAAGACCGCCCCGAAATTCTGGGCTACCTGTCCAAACACTGGCTCTGCGAAGCAAGCGAGAAACTGCTCCTGAAACGCGGCATTCACGCGGAAATCAAGGCTTACATCAAAAAGCACTGTTTCCACGACGAGCCGGAAGTACATTTCGTCAAGCGCGGCAACCATCGCGAAATTATGCTCTACCTCGCCAATCACAGCCTTTGTGACGAAGCGCAGCGCGAACTGATTTACCGCCGCAACAACGAGGAAATCATGTACTTCATCAGCCGTTATCCGCTCGCGGACATTGCGGTTGAGGCGTTATGCAAATGCGGCAGCGATACGGCGTTTGACCTCTGGATGCAGGATTTGCCCCGCCGCCAAAACGGCAGCGAAGACCTTGCATTCGCATCGGCTAAAGCGGTATTTAACCGCCCGGCCGCCAAAACGAAAAACCCGGCACGGGAATTTCTCGCGGCCTCCCCGGCCTGGCACAGGCTGTAATGCCTTTATGCCCGGTTCGGCTGCCAACGCGGTACCGCCTGCTTAAGAGCCAACGCAACGCCGCCTGCTCAAGAGCCAACGCGATGCTGATTTGCCCGTTGGCCGGTGTTGCCCCGCTCAAGAAGCAACGCAGCACCGCCCCGCACAAGGGCCGACACTGTGCAAATCCGCTCATTGCCAAACAGCGTTGAGCCATCTCCAGCACTGAGCCATCTCCGCGGAACCCGAAAAATTCCCGCCGATGAAAACTCCGATGACAGAAATGAACAGGCCGCCCGTGAGGGCAGCCTGTTTTTTTGAGCGCCCGTACGCTCTTCTTTCTCCCCCATCTCCACATCGCACGCTCCTCCCGTTCCGCACACGACAAAATCGCACACGACAAAACCACACACGACAAAACCGCCCGCAGGCATCCCCCGCAGGCGGTTCATCTTATCTCGGCTCAGTTTTTTCCGCTGCTCTGGCACCGGATTACCCTGTCCGAGTATCGGCCTGAAGTAAAATTACTTCAATTCAACCTTAGCACCGGCAGCTTCCAGCTTAGCCTTGATTTCTTCGGCTTCAGCCTTCGGAGCGCCTTCCTTAACAGTCTTCGGAGCACCGTCAACCAGGTCTTTGGCTTCTTTCAGACCCAGAGAGGTAATGCCGCGGATTTCCTTAATAACGTTAATTTTGTTAGCGCCGGCTTCAACGAGGATAACGTCGAATTCGGTCTTTTCTTCAGCTGCGGCAGCAGCACCGCCGGCAGCCGGAGCAGCAACGGCAGCAGCCGCAGAAACGCCCCACTTTTCTTCCAGCATTTTCGACAGGTCGGCAGCTTCCATAACTGTCAACGCAGATAATTCTTCAACTAATTTGGCTAAATCGGCCATTTTTTTTCTCCAATTAAATTAAACTTATTATTCAAACTTTTTTATCATTACCACCCGGCAACAGCCGCTCTTTTCCCCCGTCTGCTTTCCCGTCCGTTCAATTCGGGCAGAAAATCCGCAATCCGGTCAAAAAAGCCCGGCCGATACCGGCCACACTCGTTAAGCTTACGCGGCTTCTTTCTCGCTGTAAGCTTTGGTAACGCGTGCCAGCGCGGCACCCGGAGCCTGCAGCAGGCCGATAATCTTGGCGCGCAGTTCGTCCATAGACGGAATGGTTGCGAGCCGTTCGATTTCTGCCATCGACAGAACGCCGGAACTCAAAGCGCCGCCGACAACCAGGAATTTCTCATTCTCTTTCGCGAACTGTACGCAGAGTTTGCATGCAGAAATCGGGTCGGAGGAATAAGCCATGATGGTCGGCCCCTTGAACAAATCGTCCAAGCCTTCGAATTTCGTACCTTTAAGAGCAAGACGGGTAATGCGGTTTTTGGTAACTCTCAATTCAGCGCCGAGTTCGCGGGCTTTCTTTCTCAATTCGCCCATTTCCGCTACGGTCAGTCCTCTGTAATGAGAAATAACCACAGCTTCAGAGCCGGAAATCAGTCCATTCATCTCGCTGAGGAGTTCAGCTTTTTCTTCGCGATTCACTTGCTTGTCTCCAAAATCTGATTTTGCGGCAACAGCAGCCTGTCCTTACAGTCGCCTGTCCCCGTAAAACCGTTTACAACACCTGCGCTTCCGCCCCGTTTTTATCACATCGCCTTGCAGTAAGCCGCCTTCCGCAGTCCCGAACCACCTTCCGCAGCCTCAAACCGCTCTCGCAGCCTCAAACCACCTTCCGCAGTCTCAAACCGCTCTCGCAGTCCTGAACCGCCTTCCGCAGCCTCAAACCGCTTTTCACAGTCCCGAACCGCTGTTCGGCGCCCCTTTCGGGCAATAAAAAAACCGGCGCGGTGCACGCAGCACCAAATCTGTCCGGAGGAGAAAAAATTGATTAATTAAATCTGTTTACTCCGTCTGCGCAGGAAATTAAGGAACCCGTCCGCACCGAAACTTTCGTCTGGAAAATTCTGTTTCAGAACTTCTTTTCGAAAATTCCTCTCCGAAACCTTTACAGCAAAGCTCTCGCTCTGCCCCGCTCCGGGAATGCGTCCGGCCGCCGCCTGCGGTCTTGGACAGTATGAACAGCGCTGTTGCACGTTCTGCATCAAACCAACCAAACATTGCCCTGATGCATACCGGCGGCAGCCCCGCTCAAGTTGACTCCGTATTTAAATGATTCTTTTGCCGGAGTCAAGCTTTTTTTTCAACATTTTAAATACTGTCCGCCCAACAAACAGCCCAAACCGCCCCGCATAAAAAACGCCCCGCCCCCTCAACCGCCACACGAAAAACGCCCCGGAGTTTTCCCCGGAGCGTTCTTGACAAAACCGTTTCTTTTCTGCCGCCCCGCCGCCTCAGCATAACTGCCGGCAGCGGCCGCACGGCTCAAAACAGCTGCTTACAGCGCAGACGCGTCAACGCGTACGCCGACACCCATCGTTGAGCTGATGGAAATCTTCTTCAGATAAGTTCCCTTCAGCGACTGCGGCTTAGCCTTCAAAATCGTTTCGATAAACGTTTTGGCATTGTCGTAAATTTTGTCTTCACTGAACGAAGCCTTGGCAATACCGGCATGAACAATACCGTTCTTCTCAACGCGGAACTGAACTTCGCCGGCTTTTGCCTTTTTAACGGCATTGGCAACATCCGTCGTAACCGTCCCGAGCTTCGGATTCGGCATCAGGCCTTTCGGTCCCAGAACGCGGGCAACGCGTCCGGCCAGCCCCATCATATCCGGGGTAGCGATGCAGCGGTCAAATTCGATTTTGCCCGCCAGAATGGAGTCAACCAGATTCTCGGCACCGACAATATCGGCACCGGCAGCTTTTGCCTCATCGGCTTTTTCGCCCTGTGCCATAACCGCAACGCGGACGGTCTTGCCGTTTCCGTGCGGCAGGCCGCATACGCCGCGAACCATCTGGTCGGCATATTTCGGGTCAACGCCGAGGTTGATTGCCAAATCAATCGTTTCGTCAAATTTCGCGCCTGCATTGGCCTTAACCAGCGCAACCGCTTCCTTCAAAGAGTAGCTCTTGTTCTTGTCTACGTTCTTATAGGCGTTTACTAATCTTTTTCCGGTCATCGCTTTACTCCGTTACCTGAATACCCATCGAAACAGCCTGGCCTTTGACCATATTCATCGCTGCTTCAACCGTTGAACAGTTCAAATCCGGCATTTTGGCTTCGGCGATTTCTTTCACCTGCGCCATGGTGATTTTGCCGGCAACTTCCTTGCCCGGAGTCTTGGAAGCGGATTTAACGCCCGCCGCCTTTTTGATGTAGTAGGATACCGGAGGCAGCTTGGTGATGAACGTGAAGCTCTTGTCCTCGTAAGCGGTAATGATAACCGGAGTCGGAATGCCCGGTTCCAAAGACTGCGTCGCTGCGTTGAACGCCTTGCAGAATTCCATAATGTTCAAGCCTTTCTGGCCCAGAGCCGGACCAACCGGAGGAGACGGGTTAGCCTTGCCTGCCGGAATCTGAAGCTTGATTAAACCTAAAATCTTCTTTTTAGACTTAGCCATTTTTAAACCTCAATTCTTAAATTGTTTTTTCCAAAGGTCCGTGGTCAGAACATGGCTGTTCCCCCACGGGATTAAACAAAGTTCCGCCCCCAAACATGACGTTTCCGGCGAAACCAAATATCGCCCCGTTTCAGCCGCTTGCCGCCAAAGAACCGACCATTCCGCCGCTCCTTTCGCGATTCGCCGCCTGTACAAGGCTTGGCTTTAATACCACAAAGAAATAAAATGTAAAGCTTTTTTTTCATTTTCCGCGCCGCATTGGCAGTTCACTGCTTTTGCCTGAAAAACGCGCTCAAAAAACTGCTGAAAAATAAGGTACCTTAATTTTCAACAATATTCAACAATTTATTTTTCAATATATACAACACGTTAGCAATAGAAACTTTTGATTATGTTATAGGTACAATAATTATACGCAACAATACAAGAAAGGAAGAGAACAATGACTGACAATCAATACATTTTCTTTATCGGCGGCAAAGACCTCGAAATGGAAACCATCAAACAACTGCTCAGTGCCCATAACCAGCCGTATATAGACAAAAATCTCGGCTGGGGCGCCAAAACTTCGGCTTACGAAGCGGAAATCAGCCGGGCCGCCGCCGACGGTAAAACCCCGGTCGTCATTGAGCTGGAGCAAGACTGCAAATTGCCCGAAAACGCCATAAATATCGACCATCACAACCAAAACGCCGGCCGTCCGGCATCCGTCCTTCAAATCTGCGATTTGCTGGGAATTGAGAAAACCCGGGATTTGCAGCTTATCGGAGCCAACGATGCTGCCTATATTCCGGGCATGATGGAAATGGGTGCCGCGCCGGAAGAAATCGCCCGGGTGCGCCGCCGCGACCGGATGTGCCAGGGCATTACCGAAGAACAGGAAAAAGAAGCAGAACGCGCAATCAGTAAAAAAGAAGAAATCTGCGGCGTTACCATCGTCAGGATGGCACACTCCAAAACTGCCACGGTCGCCGACCGCCTGTTTGAAAAGGATAAACAGCAAAACCTGCTGATTCTCTCCGATGACGGCGAAGCCAATTATTTCGGCGATGGCAAACTCTGCAAAATGCTGCAAGGAAACGTCATTGGCGAACAGCCCGCCCCGTGGGATGCAAACCAGACCATCCCTGTTTATGACAATTTCGGCGGGTGGAACGGCGGAGCCGGCTTGGGCGATGAAAACGGCAATGCTTTCTGGGGAGGTTATCCCGACCATGAAAAAGTGCTGAACTACATAGTCAGTTACAATCGTGAAAAACAGGAAAGAACCGCCGCCAAAATCAACGCCGCCATATTGGCAAAAAACAACAGGGACAGATAACCCGACACACGGACGGAATAAAACATTATATGTTCCGTCCGTCATTTTCAATTTATTGCACTCTTAACTTGAGGAAACATAAAATGAATGAAAAAATTCAGAAGACTGAAAATAATTTCGCCAAACGGACAGACGTTTTAGGCGTCTACAATGTAAATGGCGCCCAGACGACCATAAGCAGAGCCGAAGACGCCGATTTGGTCTTTGACATTGCCCTGAATGGCAAATTATTGTCCCTGGCGCTAAAGAGGTCACAGCATAATACCGGAAAGTCTCCCTATACCCGCTGCATGGACGGCGGTTGCGCCCCTGCGTACAAAGGGGAACATCTCGTTGACTATTCTCTCCGGTTTGATTTGGACGGCATTTCCGCCGGTGAACAAATTTCTTTTATTGGTGCCAAATACGATGAATGGAATGGCTCACCCATTCCGCCTTACGACGTAGATATAAAAAAAGGAATTCCCCAAAGCGAACATAAAAAAATCGGAGAAATACTGAAAAGGCAAAATGAAGACATGGCTTTGATATGGAACAAATTTGTTTTGGATGCGGAACAGATGGTTTCCCAAAACAACGTAAAATCATCGGCATTCAATTCCAAACTGGCTGATTTTCTGTACAACGGCAGATAAGGCGATATGAACCCTCCGCAAAAATAAAACAGGCACGCCGAAATTCTAACAATCTTGCTCCGCCCGCTTTTTCTCCCGTGCCTGCTTTTCTGCCTGCATGCGGTTTCCTTTCGCTCTCGTGCCCGTTTTTCTGCCTGCATGCGGCTTCCTTCCGCTCTCCTGTCCCTGCCCCGAAATTTTCCGCTTGCCAAGTCCGCAAAAATATGCTATCCTCATTGCCGTAAAATTATAGATATGCCTATTACTAACCCCTAAATAATTAAATTATGAAAACAAAAATGAAAATGATGAGAAAAGCATTCCTGATAATGCTTCTCAGCGCAATGTTAATGTCATTAAGTTCGTGTATGAGCTTCCCGCTTTTGGGCGACTGTCCGCCGCCTCCGCCGCATCACCATCCGGCAAGGTTCCACCGTCCCCCGAAACCGCTGCCGCCTACCCCGCCGACTCCGCCGCTTCGGCCGATGCCGCACCGGTAGCTGCACGAACACCGAAAACAAAAAGGTTCTCCTGCGGGAAGAACCTTTTTTATTGCCCGCCGACATGACGGAAACAACGTCAGAGCGCAACACTATCACATTGATAATGGTTTCAGCGCATCGCTTTCGCCAAACGAATACATATAATTGTACCCGCTGCCCGCAATCAGCGCGTCCATCTGCTTGCCGAGCTTTTTGGTACGCTTGAGCATCGTAACATACATCCCCATCGCCTGAAATTCCCGCGCCTTATCCGCAACCTCGGCAAAATCGTCGGTCTGGTTATAGACCAGAATGACTCTTTCGCCCCGCGGCGGCACAAAGCCCTCTTCCTGCAAAATTGCGCAAATGCGTTCAAACCCGATGGAAAAACCGACCGCCGGCACCGATTCGCCGGTAAACTTGCCGATCATGTTGTCATAGCGTCCGCCGCCCGCCACCGACGAGCCGAACTTCGGGCTGACGATTTCAAACACCATACCCGTGTAATAGCCCATGCCGCGCACCAGCGACTTGTCATACACGACGTTAAAGCGCCCGTACGCAATCTCGCGCGCAAACCGCAGCACCTGCCGCATCTTCTCCACCACCGACGCATCGGAAGCAAACCCTTCCGCTGCCGCCAGAGCGCTCTCTTCATCGTCCGCCGCGCTGATGACCGCAATAAATTTCTCCACCTTTTCCGCTGCGTATCCTTTGCCGAGCAGTTCGTCTTTGACGCCGTCCAGCCCGATTTTGTCAAGCTTGTCGAAGATAATGCAGACCGGCATGACGTCATCGTCGCCGAACCCGGCCGATTTAATCATGTCCGTCAGCAGCCGCCGGTCGTTGATGCGCAGGGTAAAATCCGTAAACCCGATGTTGTCCAGCGCCGAAGTCGTTGCCGCAATCAGCTCCATTTCGGCATTGTTGGATGAGTCGCCGATAATGTCGATATCGCACTGGAAAAACTCGCGCAGCCGCCCTTTTTGCGGCCGCTCGGCACGAAACACCCGGTCAATCTGAATGGATTTGAACGGCATGTTCAGAAACTGCCGGTTGTTGGCATAATAGCGCGACAGCGGCATCGTCAGATCATAGCGCAGCCCGCTGTCCACAAGGTCGTCTTCCGTCAGTCCCTCTTTGGCAAGGTCAAGTTTCTGCCCCCGCTTGAGGATTTTGAAAATCATCGCCAGGTTTTCGCCGCCGTCGCTTTTGTTCAGGCGCTCGATATCCTCCATCGCCGGCGTTCCGATTTTCTGAAACCCGTATTGTTTATAGGTGTCGGCGATTTTGCCCTGGACATAGTCGCGGAGTTCCGCCTCGTTCGGCAGAAAATCCTTGGTGCCTCTGACCGGCTGTGCGTTGATTTTCATAGCGTTGCAAATCCTCTTGTTGTAAATTGAACCGTAATCTTCCTTTTCTTACCCCATATCAAAAAAAAAATCAAATCAATTTTGCATATACCGCCCCGCTCCGTCTCTCCAAGGCACGCCCTCCAGCCGACGAGCACATTAAACCGCAAAATGCCGCCCCAAATATCTCTTGCAATATAAAAAAAAGTACTAATAAAAAAACACTAAATAAATTATTGTGCCACATTAAAACTGAAAAAATTATGATGTCTAAAAAGAAAAACCAAAATTTAAATTCCAAAAGATTGAAAAGTCCATTGGAAGGTCGAATGCCTGAACAAATAATTCAATCAAGAAAGCTTACTCTTGATTTTAGCAGGCCTTATACAATTATTAAAACTCAATTTAATTATTCCGCAGCTGAAGATATGGCCTTAGAATTTGTCTACAAACTTGCGCCCTGTATTGCTGACAAACTAAACATCGATACCGGCAACGTAATTCTGATTGCCATTAGCAAGAATAACAAGGTTGTCATATTTTGTGAGAATAGCAGGTATCGGGATTGGCTTTACAACTTCTTCGAACAGCCATCTTTGGGAAGTGCTCAATTTTATGATGATGTAGATCCTGCATTGATTATTGAAAAGTTGGATATCCTTTTCGAACACTAACTTATTCACCGTATTCCCTTATTGGTAATACGGTGTTTTTATGCTCCAATTCGCACAGCACACAATATAACGCCCGTTCCGATTCACTACGTTCTGCCAATTTTATATCCTCTCGCTCCCATACGCACCCACTCTCCCGCCATACCAACCCTGCACATATCGTCCCGCTCTCCTCTGCTCTCCGCCCCGTTACTCTCAGCTCCTCTCCCGTGCGCCGCTCCTCCCCTCACAACTCACCGCCCCGTCCTTCGCTCCATTGCCTCTCTGCTCCCCCTGCAAAAAAATTAAAACTAAAACTCTTTTGCACTTTAAATTTATATTTTTTTATGTTATAATAGGCAGGAAAGAAAAGAAGAGGAACCCAGAGTGAGGAGAACTGCCATGAAACGCCAGCTTTCGGAAATCGAAGCCCTGCTGAACGAAAAGTATTTTGAGAGCAAAATCGATATGATTCCGGCCAGCCTCAAAACCATCTATTCCGCCGTCGGCGGCAAAGATGTGCTGGTTGCGCGCGAACTGATTATCAACGACCGCGTTATGCTCGGCGTCGAATACACGCCTGACGGGCTGATTGCCGGGGCATATACGACCGATAAAAACGGCCGCCGCGTCCGGGTTGAAAGCAATTACGAAAAGACCGAAGCCAACCGTACGCCGCACAACCTGATTTCGGAACGTCTCGACGAAGTTGCCAAAACGCTGGCGCGCGAAGAAAGGGAACGCAAAAACGACGTCTCCTCCCTTGCGCCGGAAAAGCCCGCTCCCAAGGCCGTTGCCCAACGCAAATTAAGCGAAGATGAAATCCGCCGCATGAAACAGATGGAGGAATACAACAAAAACCGCCGCGGCTGCTGAACCGGTACACCGGTGCGCCGCACATCCCATTCCCGACACAAAAAGCGCTGTCCGTTACAGACAGCGCTTCTTAATTTTCGGAAACATTCCGCGTTGGCAAACGGCTCCGTGCCCAAACCTCAAACCGGTTCGAAACAGGCGCCATGGCAAACCGCACGGCTATCAGCTCTCAACCGGCTCGCAAAGCAGCTCATAACCGGCTCACAGAACAGCCTCAATACGGCCAGAAACATCCGAGCGAGCGATAAAACTCTGTCATCTGCGAACTTCCGTAACAGTGCAAAAAAGCGCGCATTTCACGGTTTAAACGGCGGCGGCGGACGTATGTTTTAAACAACTCTTCCCTGCCTTCACTGATAAGGTAGCGAAGTCCCGCATCGCTCAAAGCCCGCCGGTCGACATACCCGCTGAACATCTTCTTGTCGTTCCGGTCAATAAGCGCGCGTTCGCCCTCTTCCGACAGGCTGCAGACATAGAGCATAAGCATCTGCCGGTTTCCGGAATTAATCAGCGCGCATTCCTCCTTGGGCGTAAGACGCAAGTCTATCTTGACCGCCGCATCTGCCGGCAGGTCGCGCAGCAATGCGCTCACGTCGCAGCAAAATGCATACTCTTTAAGTTTCGCCAGCCGGAAGTGCTCGCGGATTTCCAAAGCCAGCATCAGCTTGTCCTGCGGCCGGTGCAGAAGCGGCAGTAGAAAGTCAATTTTCTTTCTGTCTTCCGCCGTTGAACTGCCAAGCCCCAAAAAGAACAAAACTCTGCTGCCCAGAGGATAGCGTTTCAGATACGCCTCCAGTATGGTTTGCAACCTGCGCCGCACGGCTTCGGCCAGCGCTTCCGCACAAAGCTGGTGCCGTGCGATATACGCCAGCAAAATCTCATACCGTTCCTGCTTTTTGGCCGCGGTGCGCACTAAAAGCTCCTGAGCGTCTTCATACAGGGCATAACGGCTGAAATAAAATTCCAGCAGGCTCTTGTCCTTACGCTGCAACAACGCCCGTTCGCCCGCCAGAGAAAGCCGGAACCGCGCAATAAGGCAACGTACCGCCTCCCCGGAGGAATGGCGGACAATTTCCTGCTGCACGTCGTTGTCCGGCGCCGCCTGCATCTGGGCGATTTCGCTTTCGGTAATCGCCGCGCTGCCCGTCAGATAAGGGTCGGCGGCCGCCGGCGGATTAAACAGCCGCACAAAGGCAGCCTTCAGCTCCGCATCGCCGAAAACGGAGATTTCCTCCAGAACGCTTTCCTGATTGCCTTTGTTGGCAAAAAAGTCCACTGCTGACATCCCGCTTGCAAGAAGCGTACTTTCACTAAAATTTCCCATAACGAAAAAAATTTTAAAGGGTAAATAAATTAGGTTAATGATACAATGCCATGCCTGTGCCTTTTATCGCCGTACGCTTAGCATACGCCAAAAGCCGAAACTTTTCCGCCTCTCCGCAAAAGCGGCCGTCGGAACGTTTCCCCGGTCAATAATAGACATAAACATATTTGTATGGATATCAGTTTACATCTTGCCGGACAAATTGCAACATTTTTTTGCCCCGGTGCCGTCCTTCTTCCTTTTTTCCTGAAAAAATGCCGTCAGCAGAGCGCCGCATTCGTCTGCCAGAACGCCCGCCGCAATCTCCGGCCGATGGTTGCACGCCGCCGACTCAAAAAACTTTACGCCGTTTTCCACCGCACCGCCTTTCGGATTTGCCGCACCGTACACCAGCCGCTTAATCCGCATCATCGACAGCGCTGCCGCGCACATCGTACACGGCTCCAGCGTTACGTAAAGCGTGCAGTCCCAAAGCCTTTTCTGCTCCAGCGAAATCGCCCCGATGCTCATCGCCACCGTCTCCGCGTGCGCCAGCGCGTGCAGCCCGTGTTCGGAAGTGTTATGCGTTGCCGCCAAAACGCTCCCGTCCGCCGCCGCCAGCACCGCCCCGACCGGAACTTCGTCTTCGGCATACGCCCGCTGCGCCTCTTTCAGCGCCAGCCTCATATAATATTCGTCGTCTTTCGCCATTAAAACCTCTCTCTGCCGCCATGCCGCGCTCAGCAGCCATTGCCGCCGCCCGTACCCTGCCGATACCGTACACTCAGCCTGCCGCCATGCCGCGCCCGGCTTTATTCTTCCGCCGGTTTTCCCCCTCTATACACCGGCTTTTGCCAAATGTCCAATAAAAAACACCTGCCCTTCAAACACCCGTTCTTCAATCGCCTGCTCTTCCCGCCGGCACCGCCTTCCCCAAAACGGACATCAAAACGCAAAAAAGCGCCGGTTCCGCAGGGTTTCCCCCCGCAGAATCAGCGCTTCATCATCAATTTGCCTCAGTTTTTATGCCGCTCCGGCTGCAGTATCCGCGGTATCCGGCGTATCGCCGTAACGGATATACCTTACGCAGCTGCCGGTAACAATCAAAAACGCAAACCAGACCAGACAGGAAAACCACGCCAGCCCCAGCGCTTTGAAATACGCGCCGTCATACAGTGCCGCCGCAATAATTACGCAGCCGAAAAAGACCGAAGCCAGCATGCCGAGGATTCCTCCGTAACTGACAATTCGTGCCTTCAAATCTTTCCGGGCCGTAAACGCCGCAAGCGCTGCAATGGCAATAACCGTAACCAGCCAGTTTCCGCACCATGCACCGAAAGCCGTTTCATAAAGTTCTCCGGCGTCCCGGGGGCTTGCCGCAAATGCATACATAACGCTGACAAATGCTTTCGCCGTCAGGACAATCACCACTGCTGCCAAAACTGTTGCACAGAAATTTGACACAAATTTCACGATTTTTGTTTCCATAAATTTTTGTTTTAAAGGTTTAACATTGGTTTGCCCAATAAGTTATGTTTACGCTCCGGAAAAATCCGCACAATCCGTTTCAAAATCTCCGTAAGCCGAAAACCTGAAAAAGCCAAAACCGTGGAAACATCCGAATAATAAACATAAACCTATTTTGCAGGAATACAGTCTACCACAGGTTTCATTGCTTGGCAAGCAAAAAATAAACATTCTCTTTGCCCTGCGCCCGCTCCTACGCACAGGCCGCGCACCTTGCTGTGCTGCGGCAGTCCTCTTCATCCCGCTCTTACGCGCAGGCCGCGCACTTTTTCTTTTCTTCTTCTTTCTTTTTGAGAACATCCAGATTGCGTTCGGTCGCCAGTTTGTCGAGTATGGTCTTGACCACCGTGTCAATCGCCGTGCCATCGGAATAGTCTGCCGGCAGCGCAAAATTAACGCGGTCGTCTTTCAGAAGCTTGATGGCCTTTTCCTTATGCGCGCTTTTGGGCTTATAAACCGCAATTGCGTTGCCGCCGCGGTCTTTGACCAGCTTCATCGACGGAATGTCGGTCATGCCGTCGCCGAAATAAATAATGCGCGGAAACGGCACCCGCCGCTTGCTGTCTTCCATAAACTCGTTGACCAGCTTGTCGTCGAGCTTGCCCAGCCCCTTGTTGATTTTGGACAGGTACTGCACCTTGGTCGAATAGTTGACCACGCGCGCCGGCCATACCGGCGTCCCGTCCTCCCCAAACGCAAAGCTGCAGCCGTACACGTCGGTAAAGTATTTGCAGATGGACGCACCGCACAAAATTTCCTCATACCCCGACGAGATGATGTAATGCTCGATTTTCAGCCCCAGCTTTTCCCCGTAGGCGTTGATGCGTTCAAACCACCCCTCCACGCCTTTGTAGTACTTGACCAGCGTCCCGCAATAGGCAAAATTCTCCCGCGTCAGCTTGACGCCTTTTTCTTTGGCGGTCTTCATAAAATAGTACATGCTGCCCGTAATCTGGTCGGCGCAGTTGTCGACCGACCACTGGTTCGCCTTTTTCCAAAACGTTTTCGGGCTCATCCCGAGCTCCGGAATCAGCACGTAATCCTGCATATAGGTGGTGGAGAGCGTTTCGTCAAAGTCATATACCAGCGCGACAATCGTATTTTTCATCTTTACCTCAATTAATCCTTGCAATTCAAATCCATTATTATATAAAAGAAGTTAGTTTTTAATTAATATTATATCCCAGGTGAGGTAAAAAATGGCAGCTGTTTTCCTCAAAGACAAAATAAAAAAACTACTCTGGACAATGCGCCTGCGCGAAACGCTGCCGGCTTCCGCGATAAACAAAATCGAAATCAAAGAAAACAACGAACCGCTGGTTGATATAAAAGAGGACGCCGCACTGTTTCTGTCCGAAAGTTTACAGGCTCAACCCAACATATATCTCCGCCAAAGCGTTTACGCGCGGTTAAAAAAAGCCCAAACACTTCTGCCGGAGAATTACTTCCTGAAAATCTGTTCCGCCTTCCGCTCAATGAAAGAGCAGGAGTACCGCTGGGCGCAAAAGCTCGGGCAAAATCGCCGGGAACATCCGAATATGTCCACGCCAGAGCTGGAGCGCCTAACCAAAAGTCAAGTTGCCGACCCGCGAACCGGATTTGGCGGACACCAGACAGGCGGCGCCGTGGACGTAACCCTCTGCCGCTCGGACGGTACGGAATACGATATGGGCACCGGTTACAGTGCCCTTTCGCCGGAAATCAAAACCTCCAGCAAAAAAATTCTGCTGCCCCAGCGCAAAAACCGCGAAATTTTGAAAATGTGCATGGAAAAAGCCGGTTTCATAAACTACCCCAACGAATGGTGGCATTATTGTTACGGCGATCGCATGTGGGCAGCTTACAGCAAAAGGAAAACATGTTTCTACGGCCTGCCGGAAAAGGAGAGATGACATGATTATAGAAACCCGGCGCTTACAATTTACAGAATTAAACCTTACAGATGTAAATACTCTTGCCGATATCGCCAAAGATATGGCATGGAATGACACTGTTAATATTTTACTGAGAACTGATTTAACTTCACAAAATTTTAAAGAATGCGGAAAAGAGGATCTTCTGCAATATAAAAATAAGATAAAATTACTGGCTGAAAACATACTTAAAGAAGCCCCTCATAAACAAAATATTTCCTCCTTAATCCCCCAAAATATAATCCCTGAACAATACTGGCATATAAACTTTTCCTTACTAAAACCAGATTTTTAAAAATCTGCCTTAAACTTTATAAAAGAAGCTCTGAAAAGACAATCGGCCTCTCCCCGTTACGGTTTTTGGCTTGGCATAAAAGACAAAAAATCCAATACCCTAATAGGGGCAACAACAATTTCAACCAAAATAATAAACGACAATAATATCGCCCAAATCGGACACTCGGGACAATTTATTCACCCTGATTATCAAAGAAAAGGCTATATATCCGAAACCAAAGCAGTTATGGTTGACTTTATGTATAAATACCTGATAGACATGAACATACCCCCTGTTCCCCCTCAACACCTGTTTTATACCACTTGCGACAAACTGAACGTAGGCTCGCAAGCCCTACAGAAAAAATCTGGAGCTTCCGCCTCCGGATACGCAGCCAATAACCTAAACAAAATAAAATTCTACGCCGACAGAAATGATATTACTTCATCCCCTTTAATGCAGAAAGAAATCTCATGGAAAGCTGAATTGGATAACGGGAAAAAACTTATATCTAAAGTATCTGTAAACGAATTAAAAATAATACATACGATACAATCTCTGGAAAATTTTTCAACAAGATAACCATTGACAAATCTCAAATGCCATACTATTATAGACAAAATTTTATAATTTTGTAAATTTGTATGATCATGAATCAGAACAAAGAGTATTTTTTCCGTTTAGTAGAGTCCAAGTACTCCCTCGGAAGCAAGAGTTGTTTCGCAGCAATTGGCTTTATTAACATTAACAATCAACCCCATGTATTAGATGGTTATGTTGTTGATAAGTATTTCATTGATGCGAAAACAGAGAAAATATATCCCATCGCAGATTTTTCTCTGATTAACAATGTTGAAAGTTTTGAAGATTAAAAAAAGAGTCCTGTAGGACTCTTTTTTTTTATACATCCGCACCCTTCCCTGCCTCATCGTTCTATTCCTTTTTTATCTCGTGTACCATATCCGTTTTTTTCCTGCATAATGCTTCTCTGGTGTTACGTTAAACTCTTTAGTGTCCAACCGCACTATTCCGTTGTATCCGTAACGTTTCCCCGTTCCCTGCCTCCATCCTCCCTTTCATCCAGTCCCCCCGTTTTCCCTTGCAATTTAAAATCAAATGTATTAAACTCCCCCCAGTTTATAACAAATCTATCCCAGGTGAGGTAAAAAAATGGCAGCGACCCAGATGGAACAGTTGGTTTCCCTGTGCAAAAGAAGAGGTTTTATTTTTCAGAATTCGGACATATACGGCGGCCTGCAGGGCGTATACGATTACGGCCCGCTCGGCGTCGAGCTCAAAAACAACATCAAGGCCGCATGGTGGCGCGCAATGGTTTATGAGCGCGATGATGTTGAAGGTTTGGACGCCGCGATTCTGACCAACCGCAAGGTGCTGCACTATTCCGGACACGAAGACACGTTCTCTGACCCGATGGTCGATTGCCGCAAGTGCAAAGGCCGTTTCCGCGCTGACCATCTGACCGACGGCAAATGCCCGAACTGCGGCTCGACGGATTTGACCGAACCGCGCCCGTTCAACCTGATGTTCAAAACCACCGTCGGCCCCGTCGTCGACGAGGACAACATCGCCTACCTGCGCCCCGAAACCGCGCAGGCGATTTTCACCCAGTTTAAGAACGTCGTCGATTCCACGTCGCGCAAGCTGCCGTTCGGCATCGCCCAGATCGGCAAGTCGTTCCGCAACGAAATCACCCCCAAGAACTTCATCTTCCGCGTGCGCGAGTTTGAACAGGCGGAACTGGAATTTTTCGTCAAACCCGGCGAGGATGAAAAGTGGCACGAATACTGGAAACAGGCGCGCATTGACTGGTGGAAAGAACAGGGCGTAACCTCCGACCGCTTCCGCGTTTATGACCAACAGCCCGATGAACTCGCGCACTATGCCAAAGCCTGCTCGGATATCGAATACCGCTTCCCGTGGGGCTATGACGAGCTGGAAGGCGTCGCCAACCGCCGCGACTATGACCTCGGCAACCACACCAAATGCCAGAACGAATTCGGGTTGGAGGCGCTTTGCCACGAAAACCCGGAATCCACGACCAAACTCTGCGTCCGCGACGAAGAAAACAACAAGTGGATTGTCCCGTTCGTGATTGAGCCGTCCATGGGCGTCGACCGCGCCGTGCTGGCGATTTTGACCGAAGCCTATGCCGAGGAAGACTTGGGCGAAGGCAACTCCCGCATCGTGCTGAAGTTAAAGAAGCACCTCGCGCCGATAAAGATTGCGATTGTTCCGCTCAAGAAAAACAGCCCCGAGATTATGGCCAAATGCCACGAGCTGAAGCAAAAGCTGATGAAGCTCGGCATCGGCCGCGTCGCATTGGAAAACACCGGCAACATCGGCAAAGCTTACCGCCGTCATGACGAAGTCGGCACCCCGCTGTGCCTGACCGTGGACTTCGAAACCATTGAGCAGCAGCCGGAAACCGTAACTCTGCGCGACCGCGATACAATGGAACAAATCCGTATCGCCACCGCCGACCTCCCGGCCTACCTGCGCGAATATTTCGCCTGAACGGCATATAAATAAGCCGCACATAAAAAGCCCGCCTTTCCTGCGGGCTTTTCTTTTTCTGCGTGCCGGTCTTCCGCGCTGTCTTCCTCTAACCTCTAAATCTGCGCACACGCCGCCATCATAGTACTGTATGCGCCCCCAGGCTCAAAGAAAGTCCTCTACCGTCCTCCGGCTTGTAGCACCACCTGCGCCCGACTCAGCTCAAAGAAAATTCTCTACCGTCCTCCGGTTTGCAGCACCGCCTGCGTCCCCAGGCTCAAAGAAAATTCTCTACCGTCCTCTGGCCTTCAGCACGGCCTGTACCATGGCGTTCTTCTGCGCCTCGTCGGCATTGCACAGCGCCAGAACCGCCGCACGCGAGGTTTTGATGGAAGTATCGCCAACGCTCTGTGCAAAGTTATACGGCTCGTTGACAGCCTTTGCCAGCAGTTCATAAGCGTTGTCGCCAAACTTGTCATACAACGCATTGACCGTTCCGCCGGCATCCATTGCATTCCGTGCGCCGTTAATCCGGTTCATTCCCTCAATGACCTGCATCATGCGCGCCTTGTCCTGCGCCGCCTTCTGCATATCGCCCTTGAGCGCGTCCCGTTCAGCCTGTTTCTGTTCCGCTCCCGTCTGCCCGGCCTGTCTCCCTTTTTTCGCCATAACTTCGTCAGGTTTGCCGCGGCCGTCCGGCTTGCGGATAACGTCCGCCATCAGGTTGAGCACCTCTTTTTTCTGCACGTCGGAAACGCGCTCTTTCGGGCTCCACTCGCGGTATTCCGGCTTTTTGTCTTTGTCCACCGGACGCACCGGCTTGTTCTCGCCCTTATTCTTGTCAGCATCATTGCCGAACCACCCCTTAACGGCGTCAACGGCATCGCTCCCCCATTCGCCGCATTTTTTTATTCCGGCAATAACCGGCACGCCGACATACACGCCCAACGCCTCCGCCGGATAGCGAACCACCGCCGGCAGCTTGTCCAACCCGTTCATTTCCTTCGTTTCGCCAAAGAAATGGGTATATTGCTTCACACCGCGTTTCCACCACCCCATATCCTCAACTTTTTGCTGAAGTTCTGCCGCCTCTTTCGGCAGCTCCTTCAACGGCAGGTCGTCTTTCGGGTTAAATGCCTGCCGCAGGTTGACTTTCCCCTCAAATTTCAAGTCCTCCTGATTGAACTTGACCTTCCCGCTGTACAGTTCGTCAACCGCCTTGTTGTAAGCCTTGTCGTCGCCTTCCGGCAGCTTTTCGCCCCGTCCCGCATATTCCTGCGCCACCTGGTTGACCAGCCCGTCAATCAGCGCCTTGTCGTTTTTCGCCACATTGTCAAGCGCGGCTTGATAATCCTCTTGCTGATAGCTTGTCAGTTTCTTGTCGGTCAGATATGCAAAAGCCGCCATTTCCGTATTCCACTGCCCGCGCGTTCCCTCGCCAAAAGGCAAGGCATCTCTGCATTTTACCCCGCACATAGGGTCTTGCACCGCCAGCGCATGCTGCAGCAGGTTCTGATACTGGAGCAGGCTCATTTTGCCGTCATACTTCGGCAAACCCAGCTCCTCCGCCAGCTTTTCACTCCCCATTATCCTGCGTTTGCCCGCATCGGGAATTTCCACGTCCTTGTCCATATATTGGGTAAAATCCACGCCGCCGATGGTATAGGCGATTTTCCGCGCCCGCTCGTAATTCTGGTCATAATAGGCGGCGTGCTTGCCGTCCTTCTCGCCATAAGACTTGGCATTCCTGACTCCGTAATCAACATAAGTGCCGGAAAAATCCCTCATCCACATATCCCGCGTTCCGTTGGCAATCAGCGCCATTTCTTTGTCAAAATCTTCTTTTTTGTTGCTGAACGGATTTATCTCCCCTCTTTTGATGGCATCGGTATAAAAACGAAAACGCAAACCGTCTTCTTCAAAAACAGAAATATCTCCTGTTTTCAAATATTTGTCGCGCAAATAAACCAGCGATGCCATATTGGCGGAAATTTCGTCGTTCATCTCGGTTTTGTACGCCTGCTCCGGCGAAAGCGCATATTCATATATCCCCTGGCTGCGATTGTCCCGATGTTTCTGCTCATGCATCAGAACCGCCATACTGCCGCTCCACGAATTAAAGCTGTCTTCACCCTCAACATAATTAATCGTAAGTGTATTGTCCCCCGATAGAAAATACGCGCCTGTTGTCGTTTCGTTGCTCAGCGTATCCACCTGAAAATCCACCTCGCGCATTCTGTTTTCGGCATCCAGCCGCGCCGCTGCCAAATCTTTTTTAATATCTTTTGCCATGATGACATCTCCCAGCTAAAATCCCTGTTAAGGTATATTATACCTCACAATGGCGCTTAGGTCAAGCCAAAACGCTCCCGCACCCCTCGCAAAACGCCCCTCTGTCCCATTCCCTCCCCTCATCACGCCTCACCAACGCGCACAAAAAAGCCCGCCATTCAGCGGACTTTTTCCAACGCACCGATGACATCGAACGCACCGATTACACCGAACGCACCGATGACACCGAACGCACCGATGACACCGAACGCCCACGTTACACCGAACGTCCCTGTTACACCGACGCTCATCTCTGCGCGCGTTTGAGCTTTGGCCGCCCGAGTTTTTCCGCGCGTTCGTTGATTTTGCGCAGCCGGATGTTTTCCTCGTCAAAGGTTTCGCCGATAATCGCAAACATCATCGGCACGAACAGCGTCGCCACGAACGTCGACAAAATCATGCCGCCGATCATGCCCGTACCGATAGCGTGCCGGCTCGCCGCGCCCGCCCCGGCAGATACCGCCAGCGGCAGCACGCCGAACGTAAACGCCAGCGACGTCATCACAATCGGGCGGAACCGGAGCTTCGCCGCCTCAACTGCCGCCTCGGCATACGAAAGCCCTTCCTGCACTTTCATCACCGCAAATTCGACAATCAAAATCGCGTTTTTCGCCGCCAACCCGATAAGCGTTACCAATCCGACCTGAAAATAGAGGTCGTTTTCAATCCCGCGCATCCACACCGCCAGCAACGCCCCGAGCACCGCGAACGGCACCGACAGGATAACCACAATCGGCAGCGACCATTTCTCGTACTGCGCCGACAGAATGAGGAAAATCATAATCAGCCCGAACACAAACGCCTGCGTCGACGTTCCGCCCGCCTGTTTTTCCTGATACGCCGAACCGATCCACGCCAAAGCATAATCGCTGCCCAGCACTTCCGCCGCGACTTCTTCCATCGCCGCAATCGCTTGTCCGGAAGAATATCCCGCCGCCGCGTCGCCCATTATCTTCGCCGCCGGAAAGATGTTGAAACGGTTGACCAGCTCCGGCCCCGTAACGCGCTCTACCTTAATCAGCGTCGCCAGCGGCACCAGTGCCCCGGTTCCCGACTTGACGTACACATAGCGCAGGTCGTCCGGCGTGCGGCGGAATTTGTCTTCCGACTGCAGCGTAACGCGGAAGTTTCTGCCCATATAGGTAAAGTCGTTGACATACAGGCTGCCGAACGTGGACTGCATCACCGCATAGATGTTGTCAATCGGCACGTTAAGCATTTTCGCCTTCTCGCGGTCAAGGTCAATGCGGTATTGCGGCGTGCTGACCGAAAACGTCGTCTTGACGTTCGCCAGTTCCGGGCGTTTGTTCGCCGCGTCGGCAAATTCCTGCGTTTTCGCCATCAGCTCCGCCGAAGTCTTGCCTGTCTTGTTCTGGATATAGCCCTCAAACCCGCCGGTCGTGCTCATGCCCATAATCGGCGGCATGCTGAACGCATAGGCGATGCCCTCGTCCTGGCTCATGCCGATGCCCGAATACTTAAGCGCCAGCTCCGCCGCCGACTGCCCTGCGCCTTGCCGCAGGCTCCAGTCTTTGAGCGTAACAAAGCTGATGCCCGAATAAGTGTTCTGGCTGGAAGAAAGCATATTGTAGCCGTTAATCGTCAGAAAATCCTGCACGTTCGGGTCTTTCCGCACCGCCGCGCCGACTTTTTCGGTAAACTTTTCGGTGCGCGGCAAAGACGACGCCTCCGGCAGGGAATACGCCATCAGCAAATTCCCCAAATCTTCCGTCGGCACCAGCCCCGTCGGCACGATTTTAAACAGCGCCGCAATGCCGAACAGTACCGCCGCAAACCCGGCAACCGCCCGCCGCCGGTGCGCCAAAAAGTAATGCACTCCCGCCAGATACCAGCTCGTCGCCTTGTCAAAAAAGGCGTTAAACCACCTAAAGAACGCCGCCGGTTCCTGCCCGCTCTTTTTCTTCTTGATAATCAGCGCGCACAATGCCGGCGTCAGCGTCAAAGCCACCAGTGCGGAAATCAGCACCGATACCGCAATCGTTACCGAAAACTGCTTGTACATAACCCCGGTCATGCCGCCCAGAAACGCAATCGGCAGAAATACCGCCGACAGCACCAGCGCCACCGCGACCACCGGCCCCGACACTTCCTGCATCGCCTTAATTGCCGCCTCTTTCGGCGACAGCCCTTCTTCGTCCATCAGGCGCTCGACGTTTTCCAGCACGATAATCGCGTCGTCAACCACGATACCGATTGCCAAAATCAGCCCGAACAGCGTCAAAAGGTTAATCGAAAAGCCCAGCAGATACATTCCGGCAAACGCGCCGATAATCGACACCGGCACCGCCAAAATCGGAATCAGCGTTGCCCGCATATTCTGCAAAAACAGGTACACGACCGCAATAACCAGCAGCACCGCTTCAAAAAACGTATGGATAACTTCTTCAATCGACACGTTCACGAACAGCGTCGTGTCGTACGGGATTTCGTAGGTAATCCCCTGCGGAAAGCCCTTGGACAATTCCGCCATTTTCTTCTTGACCAAATCCGCCGTTTCCAGCGCGTTCGCCCCCGGCTGCAGATAAACCGCAAACGCCACCGCCGGCTCGCCGTTAAAGGTGGAGGTTACGCTGTAGTCCTGCGCCCCGAGTTCAATCCGAGCCACGTCCTTGAGCCGCAGCATTCCGCCGATATCGTTGCTCTTGAGGATGATATTGCCGAATTCTTTCTCGTCAACCAGCCGCCCCTTGGTATTGACCGAATAGGTATAGGGCTGCGATTCCGTCATCGGCTCCTGCCCGAACTGCCCTGCCGCAAACTGCGAGTTCTGTTCCTGCACCGCCGCAATCACGTCCTGCGGCGTCAGGTTATATTCCGCCAGTTTGTCGGGCGACAGCCAGATGCGCATCGAATAGTCCTGCGACGCAAACAGCGACGCGCTGCCCACGCCCTTGATGCGCCGGATTTCGTCCAGCACGTTCAGCAGCGCATAGTTGGAAACATACACCGTATCATACAGGTCCGACGTCGAACGCATCGTGATAACCTGCAAAATGGAGTTTGATTTCTGCTCCACCGTAACGCCCTGCTTGGTAACTTCCGCCGGCAGCTTGGACGTTGCCATCTGTACCTTGTTGTTGACGTCAATCGTCGCCTGGTCCGGGTCGGTTCCGATGTCAAACACCACGCCGAGCGTCAGATACCCCGACGACGTCGCGTTGGAATACATGTAAATCATGTTCTTGACGCCGTTGATTTCCTGCTCCAGCGGCGCCGCTACCGTGTCCGCCAGCACTTCCGCCGTCGCCCCCGGATAAGTCGCCGTAACCTGAATTTCCGTCGGCACGATGTTCGGATACTGCTCCACCGGCAGAACTTTCATTGAAACCAGCCCCGCCAGCACGATAATCAGCGAAATCACGGTCGCAAAAATCGGCCTTTCGATAAAAAACTTTGAAAACATCTTCCCGCTCCCGTTTATTCTTTAACCGCAGCACCACTGGCCGCCGCACCGTCGGTTGTCGCCCCGGCTCCCGTGCCCGTTTCACCGGCAGCACCCTTTTCACCGGCCGTCGCATTGTCAGCAGCCGAACCGGCCGCCCCCTTTTCACCGGCCGTCGCATTGTCGGCAGCCGAACCGGACGCCCCCTTTTCACCAGCCGAACCGGCCGCCGCACCGTCGGTTGTCGCCCCGGCTCCCATGCCCGTTTCTCCCGCAGCCCCGGCTCCCGTGCTCTCAGCCGCATTTACCGCGCCTGCACCATCAGATACCGTGCCCGTTTCACCGGTCGCACGTGCATATCCCTTAACCGCCGGATTATTCTCCGCTGCACTCGTTGCATTCATAATCTGCGGCGCCGCGGCCATCCCCGGCCGCAGTTTCAGCAGTCCGCTGACAACCACCCTGTCGCCCGGGTTCAGCCCCGTGTCTACAATCCAGCCGCCGTCTTTGGTCGCAAAACCGGTCGTAATCGGCGCTGCTTCAATTTTATCCTGTGCGTTGATGCGATAAACATAAGAGCCGTTCGCTCCCTGCATTACCGCCGTCTGCGGAACAACCAGCGCATCGGCGCGCACAACGCCCTCCACGCTCAGGCGCAGAAACTGTCCCGGGCGTATCCGCCCTTTCGGATTGTCAAACACCGCGCGCAGCTTAATCGTCCCCGTTTCCTGGTCGACCGTCGGGTTAACGAAGTCAATGTCTCCGGCCTGCGGATACTGCCACCCGTCGCCGGCATTAAGCTTCGCCTTTATCTGGTCTTTGCGCTGCGGCTGCGCCAGATAGCCTTTTTCAATCATTTCCGCCATCTTCATCATTTCCGTTTCCGACATCGAAAACATCACGTAAATCGGATTAAGCTGCGTAATGTGCGTCAGGAGCCCGCCCTCGCCGGAAGTGGAAATCAAACTCCCCTCCGACTGGACTTCCATGCTCGTCAGCCCGCTGATGGGCGCTTTGACCTGCGTATAGTCAAGGTTAAGCTGCGCCGCGTCCACCGCCGCCTGTGCCGACTGCAGCGCCGCCTTCAGCGAGTCTGCGTTGGCAACCGCGTCGTCGCGCGACTTCTCGCTCGCATACCCCTGCTTGAACAGCTTTTCGGTACGCGCCAGCTGCGTCTCGGCATTTTTAAGCTCTGCCTCGGTCTGCGCCAGCTTGGCCTTGGCCTGGTTCAGCGCCACCCGGTAGGTATCTGGGTCAATCTCAAACAGCACCTGCCCCTCGCTGACTTCCGCGCCTTCGACATAATTGCGCTTAAGCAAAATGCCCCCGACGCGCGCCCGCACTTCCGTCTCTTTGGAACCCTGCGCCCGCGCCGCAAATTCAAACGTCAGCGGCACATTCTGCGGCATTACCTGCACCACGTCGACGGCAGTGCCCGCGCCTGCCTGCTGTTCTCCCGCCGCCTTGTCGTCGCACCCCGACAGCACCATGACCGGCGCAAGCATCATCGCCGCCGCCCAAATTTTACTTCTCCAAAACGTTCTGCACCCCAAAGACATAAGCCCTCCAAATAATCATTGCATAAAAACACACATACTGGTTAGTATGTAACACACCTTGCCGTAAATTCCAGCCTTTTTGCTTTTTTTCCGCAATATGTTGATAATTTTGTATGTATGCGCCCCGCTTACTACCCTGCCTGCCGTCCCGCTTACTATTACGCTTACCGCCCCGCTTACTATTACGCTTACCGCCCCGCTTGCTCAGCTCATCCCAGCCCCCCTAAACCGGCATAGCCATAAAAAAATAACGGGACGCAAGAGCATCCTCTTGTATCCCGTTACTTCTTTTTATCCGCAGATAACGAGGCTTATCATGAGCCCCGCAATGATGACAAGTCCCAATCCCAGACCGGCTACGGCAAGCAAAGCGCCAATTCCTGTCCATAAATCCGCTCCGAACAGATAGGCCGGAAATCCGACAACAACGCCGAACACACCCACAGACAGTGCACCCATCCCCAGGCGCTCAACAAAACTGTCGCAGCTGTCCCATGTCCTTTCTGCCAGAAACAGAAACAGGAAACACAGCCCGGCATACAGCAATTCTGCTATGAGCAGCTTCACAACCAGTGCGCCGGTACTGTAAACGGCACCTGAAACAATGGAGGCAATGGCTAAAAACACAAATAAGCCGCCCAGAACTTTCCTTGAAACAGAAAAAAATTTTTCCATAATTTTTCTTTTTTTAACGAGGTTCGAGCCTTTCCCTACTCCTTCGCAAAACGGCACCATGCGATACCACTTCAAAGTTAAACATTTTTTGTAAAATAAGGAACATCCCGTTACAAAAAATTTTGCATAACCTGTCACGAAGAAAAACCCCGAAAAAACAAATCATGAAAAACTTCCTAATAATAGACATACCCTTATATTTACAAACAGCATTTTATCATATTTTTCAGCCTGATGCAACAATTTTTTCCCTCGGCACAACGGCAAAAAAATAACAGAACGCAGAAATCTCCCTATTCCGTTGCCTTTTGCTCCTCCCCCAACACTGCCTTGCCCCACCACGCTCAGACAAACAAAAAGGAGAGCGCCGCAAAACGCTCCCCTTTTCCCCAAGCCTGCAACTTGCCGCTTGTTTATTCTGCCGGGGTCGCCTCCGGAGCCGGGGTTTCGGCTTCTTCGGCTTCCTGATGTTCCAGAGCCGCCTGAGCCTCTTCGGCTTTCATCAGCTCAATCTCGCGGTCATTCTGCGCCGCAACCTTTCTGAGCGAGCGCAGCACGCTGCCCGTTCCGGCCGGAACCAGACGCCCGACGATAACGTTTTCCTTAAGGCCGCTCAGGTGGTCAACCTTGCCTTCGACCGCAGCTTCGGTCAGAACGCGGGTCGTCTCCTGGAACGATGCCGCCGAAATAAACGACTTCGTCTGCAGGCTTGCCTTGGTAATACCCAACAGAACCGGTGTCGCTTCTGCCGGACGGCCGCCTTCTTTCTCGGTCTTGGCGTTTATGGCTTCAAACTCGTCGGCGTCAACCTGTTCGCCTACGAGGAAGGTCGTATCGCCCGGAGCGGTAACTTCGACCTTGCGCAGCATCTGCGAAACGATGACTTCGATATGCTTGTCGCTGATCTTAACGCCTTGGGCGCGGTAAACGTCCTGAACTTCCTTAACCAGGTATTCGGCCAGCTTTTCGACGCCCAGAACGCGCAGAATATCGTGCGGAGCGAGCGTGCCTTCAACCAGCATATCGCCCTTCTTGACCATGTCGCCGTCCTGAACCGCCAGGCGTTTGCCCTTCGGAATCAGGTATTCGTATTCCTTGTCGTCGTCGGTGCGAACCACAATGCGCTGTTTCGCCTTGTAGTCCTTGCCGAATTCGACCACGCCGTCAACGTCGGAGATAATCGCCGGGTCTTTCGGGCGGCGGGCTTCAAACAGCTCGGCCACGCGCGGCAGACCGCCGGTAATGTCTTTTGACTTCAGGCTCTCTCTCGGAATACGCGCGATAATGTCGCCCGGTTTGATTTCGTCGCCGTTATCGACCGCCAGAACCGCGTCAACCGGCAGGTAGTAGCGGACTTCGTGCCCGTTGTCGAGCGTAACCGGGTTGCCTTTCGCGTCTTTCAGCACCACCGACGGCTTAAGGTTGGCATGCGCGCTCGCGCCGCCGCGCCAGTCGGTAACGACCTTGGAAACGATACCCGTGGTTTCGTCCTGTGATTCCTTAACCGATACGCCGGAAATCAAATCCACCAGTTCGGCATGGCCGCCCTTTTCGGAAATAACCGGGGTCATAAACGGATCCCACTCGGCAACCTTCTGCCCTTTCTCGACTTCGGAACCGACCTTGACCAGAATCTTGGTGCCGTACGGAACCTTGTGGCGGGATTTCTCGCGTCCCTGCGCGTCGGTAATGACAACGTCGCAGTTGCGGGACAGGACAATCGCGCTGCCTTCGGCGTTAACCACCGTACGGGCGTTGTCAAGCTGCAAAATACCGGCAAACGGAACTTCAATATTCGACTGTTCGGCCGATGCGGAAGCCGCGCCGCCGATGTGGAACGTTCTCATCGTCAGCTGCGTACCCGGCTCGCCGATGGACTGCGCCGCGATAACGCCGACAGCTTCGCCGACATTGACCGGTGTGCCGCGCGCCAGATCGCGCCCGTAGCAGGCCGCGCAGACGCCGTGTTCGCTTTCGCATGTCAGTACCGAACGGATTTTGACCTGCTCAACGCCGGCTTTTTCAACCTTATCAACATCGTTTTCGTCAATCAGCTTGCCCTTCGGAACCAGAACTTCGCCGTTTTCCGGATTGAGGATATCTTCCTGCGCCGTACGGCCGAGGATGCGCTCGCCGATGGAGGCGATAACGTTGCCGCCGTCAACGACCGGACGGACGATAATGCCGCGTTCGGTGCCGCAGTTGGTTTCGGTAATGACGACGTCTTGCGCCACGTCAACCAGACGGCGGGTCAGATAACCGGAGTTCGCGGTCTTCAGCGCCGTATCGGACAAACCTTTGCGCGCGCCGTGCGTCGAGCTGAAGTACTCGGACACCGTCAGGCCTTCTTTAAAGTTGGAGATAATCGGTTGCTCAATAATCGCGCCGTTCGGTTTTGCCATCAAACCGCGCATACCGGCCAGCTGTTTCATTTGCGCCTTGGAACCGCGCGCGCCGGAATCCGCCATCATGAACACGGAGTTCATATAACCGTGGTCAATCTTGGAAATGCCTTTCATCATCTCCTCGGTCAGCTTATAGTCGCACGCCGCCCAGATATCGATAACCTTGTTGTATTTTTCGCCGCTCGTAATCAGACCGTTCTGATACTGCTGTTCAAATTCCTTAACCTGTTTCGAGGTTTCGGCGATAAGTTTCTTCTTCGCATCAGGAACAATCAGGTCGTCCTTGCCGAACGAAATACCGGCCTTGCACGCATTTTCAAAACCGAGCGTCATAATCTTGTCAACCATGATGCAGGTTTCTTTCTGCCCGCAGTAACGGTAAACCGTATCAATGATTTCGCCGATTTCCTTCTTGCGCAGCAGGCGGTTTACCAGAGAAATCGAGATTTTCTCATTGTCCGGCAGAATGTCGGAAATAATGATACGTCCCGGCGTTGTTTCCAGCAGCCCGTAAACGCGCTCGCCCTTGTCGTTGACATAGTGCATGCGGCATTTGATTTTCGCATGCAGGTCGACCGCTTTCGCGTTCAGTGCCAGCATAACCTCGTTAACGTCGGAATAAATGCTGCCCTCGCCGGTAACGCCGTCCGCCTGATACGACAGGTAGTAAATACCCAGAACCATGTCTTGCGACGGCACGATAATCGGCTTGCCCGATGCCGGCGCCAGAATGTTGTTGGTGGACATCATCAGCACGCGCGCTTCCAGCTGTGCTTCAATCGACAGCGGAACGTGAACCGCCATTTGGTCGCCGTCGAAGTCGGCGTTAAACGCGGTACAAACCAGCGGGTGCAGGTGGATGGCCTTGCCTTCGACCAGAACCGGCTCAAACGCCTGAATACCCAGACGGTGCAGCGTCGGCGCACGGTTTAAGAGTACCGGGTGCTCGCGGATAACTTCTTCCAGGATATCCCAGACTTCGACCCGTTCTTTCTCGACCATGCGTTTTGCCGCCTTAATCGTCGTCGCCAAACCATACAGTTCCAATTTTGCATAAACAAACGGCTTAAACAGTTCGAGCGCCATTTTCTTCGGCAGGCCGCACTGGTGCAGTTTGAGCTGCGGGCCGACCGTAATAACCGAACGTCCGGAGTAGTCAACACGTTTACCCAACAGGTTCTGACGGAAACGACCCTGCTTACCTTTCAGCATATCGGACAGCGACTTCAGCGGGCGTTTGTTGGTGCCGGTAATCGCTCTTGCACGGCGGCCGTTGTCAAACAGCGCGTCGACGGATTCCTGCAGCATGCGCTTTTCGTTGCGGATAATAATGTCCGGCGCGTGCAGTTCGATTAATCTCTTCAGACGGTTGTTGCGGTTGATGACACGGCGGTACAAATCGTTCAGGTCAGAAGTCGCAAAACGTCCCCCGTCCAGCGGAACCAGCGGGCGCAGCTCCGGCGGAATAACCGGCAGCACGTCCAAAATCATCCATTCCGGCTTGGTGTGGGAATCAAGAAATGCCTCGATAATCTTCAGGCGCTTGACCACTTTCTTGCGTTTGGCTTCGGAAACTGAATCGCTGAGTTCTTCGCGCAGCGCTTTCTTTTCCGCTTCCAAATCGATGTTGGCAAGAATTTCCTTAATTGCTTCCGCGCCGATGCCGGCCTTGAACGCGTCTTCGCCGAACTCGTCCAGCTTTTCCTGATATTCGTCTTCGGTCAACAGCTGATACAGTTTCAAATCCGTCAGACCCGGCTCAATGACGATGTAGCTTTCGAAGTACAGAACGCGCTCCAGCTGCTTCATCGGGATGTCGGTAATCATCGAAATACGGCTCGGCAGGGATTTCAGGAACCAGATATGCGCAACCGGCGCCGCCAGTTCGATATGCCCCATGCGCTCGCGGCGAACCTTGGACAGCGTAACTTCGACGCCGCACTTCTCGCACACGATGCCGCGGTATTTCATTCTCTTGTACTTGCCGCACAGGCACTCGTAGTCCTTAACCGGGCCGAAAATGCGCGCGCAGAACAAACCGTCGCGTTCCGGCTTGAAAGTGCGGTAGTTGATGGTCTCGGGCTTTTTGACTTCGCCGTAAGACCACGAACGGATTTGCTCCGGAGAAGCAATGGAGATTTTGATTTCGTCAAAAGACTCGGAAACAGCCTGCTGACCAAAAAAATTCATAATATCGTTCATATTTGTAAAACTCCTTTTATCGCTTAGGCTTGTTCTTCGTTCAACATTTCAACGTTCAGGCACAAAGACTTGATTTCCTTGACCAAAACGTTAAAGCTCTCCGGAATGCCCGATTCAAAGCTGTCTTCGCCGCGGACAATCGCCTCGTAAACCTTGGTTCTGCCGTTGACGTCGTCGGACTTGACCGTCAGCATTTCCTGCAGCGTGTAAGCCGCGCCGTATGCCTGCAGCGCCCAAACTTCCATTTCGCCGAAACGTTGGCCGCCGAATTGCGCCTTACCGCCCAGCGGCTGCTGGGTAACGAGGCTGTACGGGCCGACCGAACGTGCGTGCATTTTTTCGTCGACGATGTGGTGCAGCTTAATCATGTAGATAATGCCGACCGTAACCTTGCGGTCAAACTTCTCGCCGGTACGTCCGTCGTACAGGTCAATCTGGCCTGACGTCGGCAGTCCCGCCATCTTCAGCATGCGGTTGATGTCGTCGCCGTTCGCGCCGTCGAATACCGGGGTCGCCATCGGAATACCGTTTTTGAGGTTGCCGACCATTTCCAGCTTTTCCGGTTCGGTCAGCGTCTCGATTTCTTTCTTGTACTGCTTTTCGCCGTAGATTTCCTTGAGTTTCGCGTTGAGTTCGTCAATCGTCTTTTCGCCGCGCTTGTACTGTTCGCAAAGGTCGTTCAGCTGTTTGCCGAGTTCTTTGGCTGCCCAGCCCAGGTGCGTCTCGAGGATTTGCCCCACGTTCATACGGGAAGGCACGCCCAGCGGGTTGAGCACGATGTCAACCGGGGTGCCGTCTTCCATATACGGCATATCTTCCAGCGGCAGAACACGCGAAACCGTACCTTTGTTACCGTGACGTCCGGCCATCTTGTCGCCGGTTTGCATCTTACGCTTGGTTGCGATAAAGACTTTGACCTGTTTCAAAACGCCCGGCAGCAGGTCGTCGCCGCGCTGAACTTCTTCAACCTTTTGTTCAAAGTGCTTCTGCACTCTGTCCAGACGCGCGTTAAACGCATTGGTGAATTCTTCGATTTTGCTCATCAGGTCTTCGTCTTTGATGACGATTTTGCCGAGCTGATATTCCGGAATATTCTTCAGGACTTCCTCGGTCAGTACCAGCTTCTTCGCAATGCCTTTCGGCGCATCAACCACCGTCTGCCCCAAAAGCATTTCTTTCAGGCGCTGGTTGTAGCTCTTGCGGACGATGTTCATTTCGTCGTCGCGGTCTTTGGCAAGCTTGGAAATTTCGCCCTGCTCAATCGCCAGCGCGCGTTCGTCTTTTTCGACGCCGCGGCGGTTGAACACCTGAACGTCAACAACGACGCCTTCAATGCCCGGCTGGGCGCGCAAAGACGTATCGCGGACGTCGCTTGCCTTTTCGCCGAAGATGGCGCGCAGCAGTTTTTCTTCCGGCGTAACCACGCTCTCGCCTTTCGGCGTTACCTTGCCGACCAGAATGTCGCCGGCCTTAACCTCGGCACCGATGTAGATAATGCCGGATTCGTCCAGGTTTCTCAGCGCGTCTTCGCCGACGTTCGGAATATCGCGGGTGATTTCTTCCTGCCCGAGCTTCGTGTCGCGTGCCATAACTTCAAATTCCTCAATGTGCAGCGAGGTCAGAACATCGTCGCGGGAAATGCGTTCCGACAGCAAAATCGCGTCTTCGTAGTTCAAACCATTCCACGGCATAAACGCTACCAGAACGTTCTTGCCCAGCGCCAGCTCGCCCATATCGGTACACGGGCCGTCGGCAATGATGTCGCCGGCGTGAATCTGGTCGCCGACTTTAACCAGCGGCACCTGGTTGATGCAGGTATCCTGGTTGGAGCGGCGGAACTTGGACAGTCTGTAAATTTCCACGCCCATATCGGCCACGTTGTCGTTGTTGTGGCTGCGGATAACGATACGGTTCGCGTCAACCGCCACAACTTCGCCGTCGTATTTGGCAACCAGCGTCGCTCCGGAATCTTTTGCCACCGTCGCTTCAATGCCGGTGCCGACCAGCGGCGCCTCGGAACGCAGCAGCGGCACGCCTTGGCGCTGCATGTTCGAACCCATCAGCGCGCGGTTCGCGTCGTCGTTTTCCAAGAACGGAATCAATGCCGCAGCGACCGAAACCAGCTGTTTCGGCGAAACGTCGATGAAGTTGATTTCTTCCGGTTTTGCAAAAATGACTTCGCCCGCTTTGCGGCAGGTAATCAAATCGTTTTCAAAGTGTCCGTCTTCTTTGACTTTTGCGTTTGCTTCCGCCATGATGTACTTGGACTCTTCGTCCGCCGACAGATAAACCACGTCATCGGTAACCACGCCGTCAACCACCTTGCGGTACGGGCATTCGATAAAGCCGTACTTGTTAATGCGCGCGTATGTGGACAGAGCGTTAATCAAACCGATGTTCGGACCTTCCGGCGTTTCAATCGGGCAGATACGCCCGTAGTGCGTCGGGTGTACGTCGCGGACTTCAAAGCCGGCGCGGTCGCGGCTCAAACCGCCGGGGCCCAATGCCGACAGACGGCGCTTGTGCGTAACTTCCGACAGCGGGTTGTTCTGATCCATAAACTGCGACAGCTGCGACGAACCGAAGAACTCGCGGATAACCGCGGCAATCGGTTTTGCATTGACCAGATCCTGCGGCTTGACGTTGTTCAAAACTTCCGAGCTCATCTTTTCGCGGATGGCTCTTTCCATGCGGAGCAAGCCCATGCGGTACTGGTTTTCCATCAGCTCGCCGACGGAACGCACGCGGCGGTTGCCCAAGTGGTCAATATCGTCAACTTCGCCCTTGCCGTCGCGCAGCTCAACCATGTGCTTAACCACGCGCAGAATATCATCCTTGCGCAGAATGTGGCAGGTATCCGGAGCTTCCGCAAACGGAATATCCAACGCCGAATTCATCTTCACGCGGCCGACCGAAGACAGGTCGTATCTTTCTTCATCAAAGAACAGCATCTTGAAAATCGCTTCCGACGCTTCCAGCGTAACCGGTTCGCCCGGGCGCATAACCTTAAAGATGTCGCCCAGAGCTTCTTCGCGGTTGGTATTGCGGTCAGCTTCCAGGGTATTGCGGATATACGGCCCGACATTGACGTTGTCGATATAGAGCAAATCCAGTTCTTTGATTTTTGCTTCGTTAATTGCGGTCAGCAGCTCTTCGTTCAGCTCGGCGCCCGCGTCGGCGATAACTTCGCCGGTCTTGGCGATAACCAGAGCCTTCGCCAGGAATTTGCCGTACAGGTAGTTGTCGTCAACCAAAAAGCTCTTCAGCCCTTTGTCAACCAGCTTCTGTGCCGAACGCACCGTCAGCTTCTTGTCTTTTTCCCAAACAACCTTATTGGTGTCGGCGTCAACCAAATCAAACGGGAATTTGACGCCCTTGACCCGTGCCGGTTCAAACGCGACTTTCCAGCCTTTTTTGAGCTTTTCGACATGGTCGATGTCATAGAAGTAGGAAAGGATTTCCTCTTTGCTCATGCCCGTAATTTCCGACGGGTCAATGCGCTTGCCCTGCTTTTTCAGCTCGGCGATTTTTTCTTCGGTTTCCTTCGAATACAGGGAATAGAAAATCGTCGTAACCGGCAGCTTTCTGCGGCGGTCAATACGCGCGTAAACCAAATCTTTGGCGTCGAATTCAAAATCTAACCAGGAACCGCGGTACGGAATAATGCGCGCCGCAAACAGTTTCTTGCCCGAAGCGACGGTTTTGCCCTTGTCATCGTCAAAGAATACGCCCGGGCTTCTGTGCATCTGCGAAACGACCACGCGCTCGGTGCCGTTGACGATAAACGTACCCTTGTCTGTCATCAGCGGGATATCGCCCATAAACACGTCCTGTTCCTTGATGTCGTGCACGGATTTCGCGCCCGTGGCTTCGTCCACGTCAAATACGACCAGGCGCAGCGTCGCTTTTACCGGCGCCGCGTATGTCAGATCGCGCTTCATGCACTCTTCGACATCGTACTTCGGCTGCGACAGTTCGTACTTGACAAACTCCAGCACGCCGTTGCCGGAAAAGTCGCGGATGGGGAAAATGGATTTAAATACTTCTTCCAGACCGAACTCGCAATGGTTGCCGTACATGTCAACGTTGTTGATAAAGCTGTTGTACGAACCGGTCTGAACCTCAATCAGGCTGGGCATGTCGATAACGGCATCAATCCGCCCGAAATTTTTTCTTACACGTTTCTTGCTCGTATAAGATTCTTTCATCTTTTTTAATCCTTACTGGTTAGATTCTGCGACAATACTTATGATATGCACCCGGACTCCCGCCGTTTGGCACGATTCGCGCCCAAATCGGAAACATCTCGGGCCATTTTCAACCCCGACCGCAGAAGGTTATACGAAAAACTTAAGTTTAAAATATGTTCCCAGAGTCCGAAAGCGCCTTTGAAACTGTTTATTTTCAAAGGGTTGGCTCGTCAGCTCCGGTATGATGTAGAATAATTTTGTAATTACAAATTCTTATCTTTTTAAAGTCGTGCGGAGTATAGCGCCGTTAAAATAATTTTTCAACATATTTTTTGGTTTTATGCAGATTTTAACTTGAATTTAACCTTTTAAATGCAAGGCGTCCGAATCGCATCGTTCTCTCGCCGGCCATACCGGCTCCGCCCCGCGCCTCTTAACCGCTGTTTCCGCCGCGCCTGTCACAACACGCCCGCGCCTCTTAACCGCCGTTTCCGCCGCACCTGTCACAACACGCCCGCGCCTCTTAACCGCCGTTTCCACCGCGCCTGTCACAACACGCCCGCGCCTCTTAACCGCTGTTTCCGCCGCGCCTCTCTTCGCTTCACTCCGCTTTTCAACAACATAAAATACCTGCCGGACACGCCGCTGCGCCTGTCCGGTCAGGCTGCGCTGCAGCGCTCACGCCCGATTACGCGACATCATTGCCCGCTTTCCTGCAATCATCCCGTGCAAGACTTTGCTCCGCTCCGGCGCCGCCTTCTCTGACCTGCCGGCCTTCACAACTTTATCCATCCGCACAGCCTCTGCCGTCTCTATGCCGGACATTGCGCCTACTGCCGCCCTTCCGTTAATCACCGCTGCACAGCCTTCCGGCAGCTTCAAATCCCCAACGGCAAAATCCGTACCGTTAAACGTAACTTTTTTCAAATTCTTATATGCCGTAAGATCTGTCATAAACCGGCTCATATTGTAGGAAAACGATAAATCCAGCTCCTCTACGCTTTCCGACAGGCGGGACAGGCCGCATCCCTTCAGATCACACCCGATAAGCGAAAGCTTTTTCAATTTTGTACAGTCCGCCAAATTGCCGGTAATCGCCAAAATTCCCTTTGTCTCGCTGCAATGCAATTCTTCAAGATTCTCCGGCAGCTTTAATTTGTTTTCAATCAGGTTTTCTCCCTCCAGTACCAGTTTTTTCAGCTTTTTCTGTCCGCTCAAATCGCCGGCAAGACGCATATTGCGGCACAAATCCAGCTCTTCCAGCCCTTCCGGAAGTTTTACCTTGTCCGCCCGCCGCGCGTCGGCACCGCGGAGCGATAAGGAGCGCAAGTTCCTGCAGCCGCTGAAATCAAACGCTGCCGACGGAAGATTCTTCGCCTGGGAGAGATTAATTTCCCGCACTTCCGGAGCAAACCCGATCCCCGTATAACCGGTAAAATCCCGTCCGGCCAAATCGGCGTGTTCTCCCATATGCCATGCGTCAAAAAGATTACTGCGCCGTCCGTCGCGATCAATAAACTTCGGCAAACCGTCAATATAGTCAAAATCCGCCTTTCTCCCGTGGGCTGCAGCCGCTTCTTGCAATTTTCCGCGCGTATCGTCATTAATTTCCCGCCCCGCGACAATGCCGAAAACCAGCGCTTCGTACGCGGCAAAATCTCCCCCCTGCGCCAAAGCCGCCGCAGTGCATTCCGCCAGCATGGATATAATCTTTGGATTATTGGTATGGGTCAGCATTTTCTCGCCAAACGCCGGAGAAAACCCTTTACCGTCCTGTTCCTCAATCATTTTAAAACAAGTCAGAGGATCTTTCCTTGCCGTAATTTCTATGATATAATCCCGTTTATCAGTCATAATTGTATCCTCCTCCGTTATCGGCCGCCTCCCGGCGCACTGCCCGCACAACTGCAATGAAAGCAAAGCCTTTTAAAAAGGATACCACATTTCTCCGTCCCTGTCAATGCCATATAAAAAAACATTTAGAAAACAAAATTTTAAAACATACATTTATGACTGTATGCTCATTACATTCCCGGTTGTCTCCAAACGACTGTCAAATTCATTTGCTGCTGTTTCTCCCCATTCGCTTCATCTTCTGCCGCACTTGCACTATCTGCTGCCATAATCCGCACACTTGCATTTCCCTCACGCAGCCGCCGTTTCCGCCGCGCCTGTCACAACACGCCCGCACCTCTTAACCACCGTCTCCGCCGCGCCTGTCACAACACGCCCATGCCTCTTAACCGCCGTTTCCGCCGCGCCCGAAAAGCCTGCCGAAAATCTTTCCCGCGTTCAGCCCTCCGGTTTTCCGCACTTTGACGTCCGGTTTCTCCAGCCCGGACTCAATTCCCCGGTCGACCGCGCAGCCCGCCGGCACCAAAACCTCTTTAAACGACGGTCTGCACGTACGCAGCCCGATTTTTTTCAGCTGTCCGTACCGGCTCAAATCCAGCACGTCCCGCGCCAAACCGCCGGTATAGTTGAGGGTCAGCTCCTCAATCCCTTCCGGCAGGCGCAGTTCCCTGAATTCCAGATTGGTATGCGACAAATCGACTTTCTTCAAGTGCCGGTACTTTTCCAGCTTAAACATATCCCCGTGCAGCCCGTGAACCGACGACAGTTCCAGTTCCTCAATCCCTTCCGGCAGCTCAAAATAAACCGCCTTTTCTCCCGCCGTCGTCTTATTGCCTGAAAGCATCAGCCTTTTCAAATCGCGGCAGCCTTTAAGCTGCGCCAGCACGTCCCGCGGAAATGTCGCCCCCGGCAGCGACAGCTCCCGCAAATGCGGCGGCAGCGCAAAACCTCGCCCGTCGAAATCGGTACGGTCAAAAAGCCCCGCATACAGGGTTTCCAGCTTTGCAAACCCGCTCAAATCGCCCAAAAGCCGCACATTGCCGCGAACGTCCAGCCAGCGGATGCCCTGCGGCAGTTTTAATTCGGCCTCTTCGGACAATGCCGACAGCCCCAACGCCAGCACTTCCAGTTTCGGATAAGGCCGGAAATCCAGCACTGCCGCCGGAACGTCGTTGCTTTTCTGAATGCTTATCCGCTCAACGTCTGCCGCAAACACGATGTCGGCATAGTCCGCCAGTTCCATATTGTTCAGCTCGGCGTTTTTACCCCGGCCGCGCGCATCATACACGTCTCTGCGCATACCGCCCAAACCGATAAAAACTTTCTGACCCGCCGCCGCGGCAAACGCTTCGCCGTCGCCGTTCGCTTCCGCCAGCGCCCGCATTTTTTCCCGCATCGTATCGCGCCCTGCCCTCCCGGCAACAATCCCGAGCACAACTTCCCGCCACAAGCCGTAATCCGCGCCTCCGGCAAGCGCCTGCCCGGTTTTTGCCGCCAGTTCGTCCATCACCCGCGGATGATTGCTGTGGGTCAGGATATCCCGCGCCGCTTCGGGCGTCAGCACCCGTGCTCCGCGAACCGCGTTAAAACTTTTCAGCGGCGGCCAAAGCTCCGTTATGTCGATTGCATAAGTTGTCATCTGCCGCCGCTTTCCCTGTTCTGCCGTCCGCAGCCCGCGCTACTCTTCGCTTTCGTCCGCCGCAGCCACGCCGTCAAACTCGTTGACTTCCTCAGACAGCTCTGCGTCTTCGTCGTCATCGTCCGCGTCCAGCCACGTTACCGAAACCACGTTCTCGTCTTCGGCGGTGCGGAACAGGATAACGCCCTGCGTCTTGCGTCCGGCGATGCGGATATCCTCGACCGGCATGCGGATAAGTTTGCCGCCGTCGGTAACCATCATAATCTGGTTGTCGTCCTCAATCGGGAACGAGCTGACCACCGCCTTGTTGCGCTCGGACATTTCCATATTCGCCACGCCCTGGCCGCCGCGCGCCGTAATCCGGTACTCATAGGCCGAGGTACGCTTGCCGTAGCCGGTGGACGTAACCGTCAGGATAAACTGCTCGTTCTCGCGCATAGCCTTAAACTCTTCAAAGCTCATCTGCGGCTCCAGCCCGTTAAACGCGGCCTCTTCGTCAAAGTCGCCGTTCTCCGGAACCTCAATTCTCTTCAATGCCGAAGACAGGCGCAGATATTCGTCGCGCTGCTCGGTCGTTGCGTCCGTATGCTTCAGGATGGACATCGAGATAACCTCGTCGCCGTCCATAAGCTTAATTCCGCGCACGCCGCACGAATTGCGCCCGACGAACACGCGGCAGTCCGCAACCGGGAAGCGGTTGCACTTGCCCGACTTCGCCGCCAGCATAACGTCGCACGCATCGTCGCACAGCGCCACGTTGACGAGCTTGTCGCCCTCGTCGAGTTTCATCGCGATTTTGCCGTTCGCCTGTACGTTGACGAAATCCATCAGCGAGTTGCGGCGGATATTTCCGCTTGCCGTCGCGAACATAATCGACAAATCCTTGCACTCGTCCTCATTCTCCGGCAGTTTCATAATCGCCGTGATGTTTTCGCCTTCAACCAGCGGCAGCAGGTTGACGAACGGCTTGCCCTTCGATGTCGGCGACCCCAGCGGCAGTTTGTAAACTTTCATCTTGTACACAATGCCCTTGGACGAGAAGAACAGCACCGGCGTATGCGTACTCGCCACAAACAGCCGCGTAACGAAATCTTCCTCTTTGGTCGTCATGCCGGACTTGCCTTTGCCGCCGCGTTTCTGCGCCTTGTAGGCATTAAGCGGCACGCGTTTGATGTAGCCCGCCTCGGTAACCGTAACCACCATTTCCTCGCGCTGGATTAAAGATTCGATGTCGGTATCGACCTCAATGTCCTCAATCACCGTGCGCCGCGGGTTCGCGTATTCGGCCTTAATCGCCGCAAACTCGTCTTTCATAATCCCCATCAGTTTTTCGCGGCTTGCCAAAATCGACAGGTACTCTTCGATTTCGTGCCCGATGGCGCGCAACTCGTCGTGAATCTTGTCGCGTTCCAGACCGGTTAAGCGCTGCAGTTTCAAGTCCAGAATCGCCTTGGCCTGCGCCTCGCTCAAACGATATGTTCCGTTAACAACCTCGCGTCCCGGCTCGGCAATCAGCTTAACCAGCGCTTCGACATCGCCTGCCGGCCATGCTTTCGCCAGCAGCGCGTCTTTTGCTTCCGCCGGGTTTGCCGCGGTGCGGATAAGCTCAATGACCGGGTCGAGGTTTTCGACCGCAATCGCCAAACCGACCAACACATGCGCCCTGTCGCGCGCCTTGTTGAGTTTGAACACCGTGCGCCGGCGGATAACCTCTTCGCGGAATTTGACGAACGCCGCAATAATGTCCTTGAGGTTCATCATCATCGGCCGCCCGTTGTTAATCGCCAGCATATTCATGCCGAAACTGGTTTGCAGCTGCGTATATTTATAGAGCTGGTTCAGCACCACGTCGGCCTGAAATTCCTTCTTGACTTCAATAACCACGCGCACGCCCTGGCGGTCGGATTCGTCGCGGATGTCCGAAATGCCTTCGATTTTCTTTTCCTTCACCAGTTCGGCGATTTTCTGCACCAGCATCGCCTTGTTGACCTGGTACGGAATTTCGTGCACCACAATCGCCTCGCGGTCCTTGCGGATTTCCTCAATTGTGCACTTCGCCCGCATCATAATCGAGCCGCGCCCGGTCAGATACGCATTTTTCGCCCCGCCGTAGCCCAAAATCAGCCCGCCGGTCGGGAAGTCCGGCCCCGGCACGATGCGGATAAGGTCTTCAATCGTAATGTCCGGATTGTCCACATACGCTGTGCACGCATCCAGAACTTCGCCCAGATTGTGCGGCGCAATGTTGGTCGCCATACCGACCGCAATGCCGTTCGTGCCGTTGACCAAAAGGTTCGGAAACCGCGCCGGCAGCACCGTCGGTTCCTGTAACGATTCGTCATAGTTCGGCATAAAGTCGACCGTATCGCACTCAATGTCTTCAATCAGCGCGTGCGCCACCTTGGCCAGCCTCGCCTCGGTGTAACGCATTGCCGCCGCCGAGTCGCCGTCCATCGAACCGAAGTTGCCCTGCCCGTCGATTAACGGCAGGCGCATCGAAAACGGCTGCGCCATGCGCACCATTGCCTCGTAAACCGAACTGTCGCCGTGCGGGTGGTATTTACCCATAACCTCACCGACGATACGCGCCGATTTCTTAAACGGTTTGTTGTAGTCATAGCCGTTTTCATACGCGGCGTAGATAATGCGGCGGTGCACCGGCTTTAAGCCGTCGCGCACGTCCGGCAGCGCGCGGGAAACGATAACGCTCATCGCATAGTCCAGATACGAACGGCGCATTTCCTCGACAATCATTGTCGGCGCAATGTTTTCCTTCGGCAGATTCACCATCGCCGCCGCCGTCGCGCCGGTTCCTGTTGCCTTGTCCGCGCCCGCGCCATTCTGCGCGCCCGCACTTGCCGCGCCGTTATCCCCGTTGCCGCCGTTCATCGCTCCGTCCGTACCGTTGCTGCCGTTCATCTCGTCATTCTCATCAGCCATTTTATAAAAAACCTCTCGTTAAAACACAATCTGCCGCCCCGAAACCGCCGCGCGAACTTCCCGCCCGGACGCCGTATCGGTGCGATTTATTGCCCCAGACTACCACAACGCCCCAAAATAAAAAGCTTGATTTTCGATTTATCCCCATAAACCCCGTTTTTTTCGCCGTCAGAAGCTTTTTTAAAAATTTCCGAGGGGGTGTCGATGTTTGTAAGCTGCCGCTCGTCCGCCCCGCTACACTCTAAACAAAAAAATGACAAAATAAACAAAAAATTTGTTGACACCCTCTCTAAAATATGCTATAAACATAACCGAAATCAGTAAAATTATGTCAAACAAACTAAAATATTTATTATGGAAACAATTTACATTGCAAGAAAAGCACAAAACAATGCCAAAGCGTTTATAACAATGAATCCCGCAAACGGCAATATTTCCGTTCACGGAAAGTTTTATGACGGCTGCAAAGCTTTCTCCGGCCCGATGCTTGAAAACATCGCCGCTGTTCCGGAAACGCTTATGGAAGAAATCAAACGCCGCGACGCCAAGCCTTTAAGCGCTCCGTCGCCCGAACTTCGGAATTTCATTGCCTCGGTTTGGACAAAGGCCGAAGAAATGGAACCGTGGTTCAAGTTTTAACAAACACAATGTTTCCCGGCGATTTCGGAGCTGTCCGACCGCTTTGAAACACGCCTTGTTAACCCCAAGCCTCCCGATTTCCGGAGGCTTTTTTTATGGTTGCTCCGGCTGCTGCCTCTCTCCGTTCACTCCTCAATAACTTCAATCACCATGCTGCCGTCTTCCTGCGGCATAATCTTATAGCGTTTTCCCTTTTCCAGCTCCACGCCGCCGTCTTCCAAAACCCCGGATGTCATCTCGCGCACTGCCGCGGCGTCTTCGGCCGCATTGTCATTTTTAATCCAGCCGTTGGCGCGGTAACGCTCGCGCAGCCCCGCGCTGTAGCTCATGCCGCCCAGATGGTAGTTAACGATTGCAAACAGCGTAATTCCCCATGTCAGAACAATAACGTACATCGCTTCCAAAACTGCCGCCAGCGTTTCCGAAATGTCAAGCCTGCCCCCGCCCGGCTTATAGCGCCGGTCAAACAGGGCAACGTAAACCGCCGCTCCGAGCGCCAGATTGCGATAGGTTTCAAGTTCAAAGAAAACGTTAAAAGCCCCCTCATACCCCTCGTAATGCAGCGTAAAACCGGTCAGCACCAGCCCTATCCATACCAGCGGGTTCAAAAACACCGCCTTAAATACCGAACCTCTCATTCCTTCCATAACGTTCCGCTCCCGTTGATAATTCTGTTACTGTTTCCATTACCGCACCCGGCTTTGCTCCCGGCTGCATTCTTCGTCCCAAAGCCGGGCCAGGCGCTTTGCGCCCCTCTCCGCAACTCTTCCCGGCCGCTTTCCCCGCCGTATTTGTTTCCAGTCTAACCGCCGACAGTAAAAAAACTCTTTACATCGTGCAAAAAAATGCCTACAATGCCTGTCAGACAACGGAGGTCTGCAATGTTTTACCCGGATAAGAATTTTATTAACACGCTTTCCAACGGCGAGCGTTTTATTTTTCTGAAAATCATTTGCGGCACGGTCGCCGCCAACCGCCAGGTCAGCCGCGAAGAGCTGCTTTATCTGAAAGAGGCGGCGCTGAAATATGAAGTCAGCGGCGAAAGCCTCGCCAATATGATAAAGTCTTCCGACCGCACCGCCCTGATGATGCAGGCGAGGATGATAACCGACCGCGCCAAGGCGCTGATGCTGATAAAGGATATGTGCATGGTTGCCAATATCGACAGCAGCCTTGAAGACAGCGAAATCGACTATATTCTTGACATCGCCGCGGCAATGCACATCGAACCCGAACGCGTCAAGGAAATTAATGCCGTCGTCAACGAATATCTGGCGGTATCGCAAAAAGCCTGCATTCTCTTGGAACAGGAACATTGGACCTGACGCAGGCGCCGCCTGTTCCGTACGGCATCCTTTCTCCGGCACTCCCGGATTAACCCTCCGGCTCACCCGGCACCAAACACCTCCGGCTCTCCGGATTAACCCTTCCGGCTCACCCGGAACCAAACACCTCCGGCGCTCCGGATTAACCCTTCCGGCTACCCGGTACCAAAACACCTCCGGCTCACCCGGATTAACCCTCCGGCTCACCCGGCACCAAACACCTCCGGCGCTCCGGATTAACCCTTCCGGCTACCCGGTACCAAACATCTCCGGCACTCCGGATTAACCCTTCCGGCTCACCCGGCACCAAACACCTCCGGCACTCCCGGATTAACAAATAAGGAACCTTAAATGCCCGAACGCATAGCAAAATTTCTGGCCCGCTCCGGCGTCTGCTCCCGCCGCGAAGCCGAAGAACTGATAAAACAGGGGCGCATCACCGTCAACGGCGAAACCGTAGCCGCGCCGACCTTTCTGGTCGACGGCTCCGAAACCGTGCTCTTCGACGGTGAAAGAATCAAATCGAAAGACAAAACCCGCCTTTGGCTCTACCACAAGCCTGCCGGGCTCGTTACCTCCCACAAAGACGAAAAAGGGCGCGACACCGTTTTTGCGCACCTTCCCGCCGGCCTGCCGCGCGTCATCTCCGTCGGAAGGCTCGACCTCAATTCCGAAGGGCTGCTCCTGCTGACCAACGACGGCGGGCTTTCCCGCGCGCTGGAACTCCCATCCAACGGCTGGAGCCGCCGCTACAAAGTCAAAGTTCATGGCTTTTTGGACGAACGCCGCCTGAAAAAGCTCGAAAAAGGCGCCACCGTCGACGGTATCGCTTACGGTCCCTGCAAAATCACCATAGACAGCCGCCCCAAACCCGCCGCTGCGCCGGTTCGCAATGGCACTGCCGCGGCAGTGCCGGAAACCGCCCCGGCCTCCCGTACCGCCACCAACGCCTGGCTCACCGTTTCGCTAACCGAAGGCAAAAACCGTGAAATCCGCAAACTTATGGCCTCCGTCGGCCTGGAAGTCGCCCGTTTGATACGCCTGTCCTACGGCCCGTTTCAGCTTGGTTCGCTAAAACCCGGAGAAGTCCGCGAGGTTCCGCAGAAAACGCTGCGCGAACAGCTCGGCAGCCTGTGGCTCGAGGCCGATACGGCCGCGTCCCCCCGTTCCCGCAACCGTACCGGTACCGGAGGCACGACCTCATGCGCATAATTTCCGGCACCCGCCGCGGCAAAAAGCTTTTCGCCCCGAAAAACGACCGCATCCGCCCCACTTCCGACCGCGCGCGCGAAGCACTCTTCAACATTCTGGAATCCATGCTTCCCGCGCCGCTTTCCGAATATGATTTTCTTGACGTTTTTGCCGGAACCGGAGCCATCGGCCTGGAAGCAGCATCCCGCGGCGCCCGCTCGGTAACATTCATCGACATAGATTTGGAACTGGTCAAAAAGAATGCCGCCGCCTGCCGCCTGCCGAAACTTTCCTATATACAGAAAGACGTCCGCCGCCTGCCGCCCGCCGCCAGACAGTTTAACCTTGTTTTTATGGACGCGCCGTACAATATGGAACTGTCGGTTCTTACCCTCTCCAAACTTTTTGAAAAGGGCTGGCTCACGGACGATGCCATAATCATCGTTGAAACCGCCAAAATGGAACTGCTTGAAATGCCCCCGGGGCTGAAAATAAGCCGCGCCAAAGCCTATTTTTACGGTGCCGCCCGTTTTACGTTCGTAAGGGTCGACCCCGAATATCTGAAAGTGCGGTAAAACAAACTTCCTGCTCCCGCGCAGGTACCTGCACCCGCCCTGCCGGCCATTCAGCCAGACGCCTGCCGAAAAGAATTTCTGCCGCCGCGCTCTCTTCTCACGCTCAATACGCCCTCACCGACCGCGGTTTTCGTTCAACACGCATCCACTCGCTGGCCGCCTGCCGCCCTGCCGGCTGCGGCCATTATCAGCCGCTGCCTTCTCCGCCCTCACCGGCCGCACTTTTTCGCAGGTTTCGGCTGGCTGCAGCTCTCATTTAACACGCGCGCTCATACAGCGCCCACATCTCCTCATCCCGCGTCAGGTCGTCAAGCCTGCCGTCCGCCAGTTTGGCATCAGCCGTTTCCGCCACCTCGGGCGCAAACTCCGGCGCCGGCCCGTTTACCGGCAGCATCCGGCAGTGCAGCATCCGCAGCGTCCGGTCGTTTTGCAGCATCGCCAGCCCGCCGTTCCCCGCTTCAAAAGGCGCCAGAATACCAGCCCAGTATTTCGCCCGCGCCAGCACTTTCGGTTCGCAGATTTCTTCAGGAATGACAAACCACCCGCGTTCCCTCAGCCACCGTCCGGCACTGACCCGCGAACTGATGACCGACAGCGGTACCGCCAAAACCAGTCCCAGCGTAATCGGCAGCAGCCACCAGAACAGGACATGCGCATATTTCCAGACCACCAGCGCCGTTACCGCGCCGAGCACCGTATGCCATTTGTGGATTTGCCAGGCCGTCTGCCAGCTCGTTCCCTCGTCGCCGCGGTTCTGCGCATTCCACCCCACCGACTTGCCGCGCAGGATGTCAAACACGAATTTGCTCTGAAACAGCATCATCACCGGTGCCATTAAAGTCGACACCACGATTTCCAGCCCCAGGCTTTTGCCCGCGTTCCATGCAGATCGCACATATCCGCAAACGCCGTCCGTTCTGCCATTTTTCCCGGCATTACCTTTAAGATACGCCGCCAGCCCCAGAAATTTCGGCACCAGCAGCATCGCCATCGACAGTACGAACAGCCCGATAGTGCCATATTTGTCAAACACCGGCCAGTTCGGAAACAGCGAATACGTCTGCCCGAAATACTGCGGCGGAATAAACTCGCGGAACAACACCATCGACAGCCCCGCCAGCAGAAACAGCAGCCACAGCGGCGATGACAGATACGACATAATCCCGGTCAGAAAATGCACGCGGCTCACCGGATGCAGCCCGCGCGAAATCAGCACCTTGATATGCTGCAAATTGCCCTGGCACCAGCGCCGGTCGCGCGCCGCAAAATCAATCATCGACGGCGGACATTCCTCATAGCTGCCTTTCAATTCCGGCAGCAGCCACGCCGACCAGCCGCCGCGCGCAATCAGCGCCGCCTCGACAAAGTCGTGGCTCAGGATAAAGCCGCCGAACGGCCCTTTGCCTTTGAGTTTCGGCAGCCCGCAGCAGCCGATAAACGCCCGCGTGCGGATAATCGCGTTATGCCCCCAGTAGTTGCTGTTGCCCGCCTGCCAGTATGCCAGCCCGGCACCGACCACCGGCCCCGCAACTTTGCCCGCAAACTGCTGCATCCGCGCAAACATGCTCGTGGAATTGACCATCTGCGGCGACGCCTGGATAATCCCCGCGTGCGGATTTGCTTCCATCAGCCGCGCCATTTTGACAATCGTTTCCGCCGTCATCAGGCTGTCGGCGTCCAGCACCAGCATAAAGTCGTATTCCGCCCCCCAGCGGTTGCAGAAATCCTCGATGTTGCCGGACTTGCGCGCCGTATTCTGCGCCCGCCGCCGGTAATAGATATGTAGCCCCGCGCCGCCGGCCGTTCCGCCGCTCCTCCCGGCTGCTTCCGTATCCGAACGGCTCTCCGCTCCGCTTGCCCGAACGCCGTGTTCAACCGCACCAGCCGCACTCTCCCGCAGCTCCCCGCTCTCCGCGCCGAAACTGCCGCTTTCCAAAATCCGCTTTGCCTCCAGCCAGATTTTCTCTTCCTTGACCCAGATTTTCGGATTCGTCGTATCGCTCAGAACAAAAATATCAAACCTGCCGCCTGCGCCCGCCTGTTGCAAATCTTCGCCGATAGCCAGCAGCCGCGCCATCACCTGCGCCGGCTCTTCGTTGTAAATCGGCATCAGCACCGCTGTCTTCGCCTTAATAAAGGAAGCCATCTCCCGCACTTTCGGCGCCGCCGGGTTCTGCCGCGCCCGCAGGTCGTCCGCCGCAATGCCTGCCTCAGCATCCAACGCCGCTTCAACGTCGGCAGGATACGTTATCCCCGGCATCCTTGCCCTTTTCAACAGCTGCGAAAATCCCAGAATGCTCGACCAAAAATAAAGCGCAATCCACCCGAACGTCAGCACAAACAGCACAATCACCGCCGCCCGCGTCCAAACCGTAATGTCCGAAGGCATCGCCGCCGCCCACTTAAGCAGTCCCAGCGCCACCGTAACGATGACCAGTGTCGAAAGCAGCCGCCGGCGCCTGTGCACCAGCATCGCATATTCCGCGCCGTACCACGGCCGCAGCGCCGGGCGGTTCCTGCCGTCGCCCGCGCCGCTGCCCGCATGCTCCCTCGCGCCGGCACCGTTCCGCCCCCTGTCTGCCTCGCGCCGCTCTTCCCGCGGCTTCAGCCACAGTTTTTGCCACATACGCTTGACCCGCGGCGGCATAATCGGCTGCGCCCGCATTTTCAGCGGTTTTTCCGGCGGCACGATAACCAGGTTGTCAATGTCTTCCGATGCGGTCATTTCCCCTCCTATTGCGGCAGCCACTGATACGTCCAGACTTCGGAAATAATCTCCCCTTCGCGTTTGAGCGCAATTCTCAGCTCGGAAGTCTTGCCGTCCGGCTCAAAGTCGACATACGCGATAACGCCTTTGGACACGGTGCTGTATTCCAGATGCGCGCGCTTGATTTCGCCTTCCGACGCGCTCGCCTCGATTTCCAGCTCGCCGTTGCCGAAATAACGCCGCAGCCTGCTGCCGGTAAATTCAACTGCAAACTTGCGCCCCGTATTGCCCAGAACGCCCATCACGCCGCCGACGCCGGTATAAGTCGCCGCCACGCGCGCCTCAACGTCTTCGCCGTCCACGTCGTCCGTCCAGTGCAGACGGTACTTAAAGCGGTATTCTCTGCCGGTTTCGACTTTTTCCGCCGGAATCCAGTATGCGACCACATTGTCGTGGATTTCCTGCTGCGACGGGATTTCCACCAGCTGCACCGTCCCTTTGCCCCAGTCGCCCGCCGGCTCGACCCAGACGCTCGGCCGCTCGTGATAGTTGGCCTCAAAATCCAGATAATGCTCCAGCGACCTGTCGCGCTGCATCAGCCCGAAACCGGACGGATTGTTGTCCTCAAACGAACTGACGCGCAGAAACTTCGCATTGTCCAGCGGCCGCCACAGCCACTCGCCGGCGCCGTTGTGCATCAAAAGCCCGTCGCTGTCATGCACTTCGGGACGATAGTCGTCAAAGCGGTTCTTGGTATTTTCGCCGAACAGGTACATCGAGGTCAGCGGCGCGATGCCGAGCTTCTCCACCGGCTTGCGGAAATAAAGCGCCGCGTCGACGTCCATTACCGTATCCTTGCCCGGTTTGAGCGTAAAACGGTACGCCCCCGCCGCGCTCGGGCTGTCCAGCACCGCAAAAATCTTTATCTCGCGGGCATTGCGGCGCGGCTTCTGGATATAGAACTCCGTAAACGCCGGAAACTCCTCGCCTTTCATCGACGCCGTGTCAATCGCCAGCCCGCGGGCGGAAAGCCCGTACTTGTGCCCCTGCCCCAGCGCGCGGAAATAGCTCGCGCCCAGAAAAGAAACCACTTCGTCAAGATACGTCAGGCTGTTCAGCGGATAATGCAGGCGGAACCCGGCATAGCCGCCGCCCCGGACTTCCTCAAAATCCTTGGGCGAAATCTCGTTCTTGCCGTAGTCGAAAAATTCCGGATGATATGTCAGCAGCACCGCCTTGCGGTCGATAATCTCGTTAACCGCCACCGGCGCCGTAAACATCCCGCCGACATGGAACAGCTGCAGGTCAAACTTCAGCTTGTTCTTTGCCCACGGCCCGTCCGCGGGTTTGAAGCGGATGTCGCGGTATTCGTCATAGTCGAGCCCGCGGAATTTTCCCGACGGCAGTTCTGCCGGCTTTTGGTACGGGGTTGCCGCCATCGCCTGCGCTTTCTGCCGCAGTTTCTTAAACGAAAATTCCCCCGGCGCGGTAACTTCTTCTTCCGCCTCGATTAAAGCTTTTCTCCCCTGCGCGCGGTCATAGGCGTAATATCCCGCCGCGGCCAGACACGCAGCCACTGCAATGCCGAAAATAAGATTCCGTTTCATCATATCTCCCTCATATTCCAATTTATGGTATTTGCCAATACCTTGCCGGTATTTACCTGATGGCAGAATATTCGCCCGCAAACGGTTGTCAAGCCCTTTAAACTGCCTTTCAACCGGATTTTGCCGTTCTCCCGGCCATTTCTGCACCGCGGCAATCCCCGGCTGCCGCCTGCCGTCCGCTCTGTTTGCCCCCGTTCGCTCACTCTGCCAACCACCTGTCGTCCGCTCTGCCCGCCGCCTGTCCGGACGCACGGTTCGCCGCCAGTCGTCCGCCTCAGATAAAATATTCCAGATACAGAAACACCCCGGCCATAGCCACGCTCAAAAGCATCACCGGCACCGACCAGATGAGGAACCGGAGAAAGCTTATCGGATGCCCCTCGCGTGCTGCAATCCCCGCAACGATAACGTTCGCCGACGCGCCGATAAGCGTCCCGTTGCCGCCCAGGCACGCCCCGAGCGACAGCGCCCACCACACCGGCATCATCGCCTCTCGCCCGCCCAGCGCTTCTTCCATCGCTTTCAGCGTCGGAATCATCGTCGCCACAAACGGGATGTTGTCCACCACTGCCGATGCCGCCGCCGATACGCCGAGAATGACATACACGCTCTTTTTGATGCTTCCGCCGGTTACCCCGACGAAATAGTCGCCCATTTTTTTCAGAAATCCGCTTTCGTCCAGCGCCCCGACAATGACGAACAGCCCCACAAAAAAGAACACCGTCGTCCAGTCCACGCGCCGCAGCACGTCCTCCACCTTTTCGTCGCTCTGCGTATGCGGCAGCCCCATCGTATACAGAAGCAGCATCACCGCCGCCCCGGCCAGCGCGATAAAACCGTTTTCAAACCCGATGTCATGCGCGACCACAAACGCCGCCATCACCATGCCCAGCACCCACAGCGCCTTTTTCAAAAGCTTAAAGTCGGTAATTGCGTCTTTTTCGTTAATGTTCATCACCAGCGCGCGGTTTTTGAGCGATGTCGTCAGGCTGTCTTTCCAAAAATAGACAAACATGCCGACCACTGCCGCCATAATCGTCAGCACCACCGGCGTCAGATGGAACAGAAAATCCGTAAACGAAAGCTCCAGCGCCGACCCGATGAGGATGTTCGGCGGGTCGCCGATAAGTGTTGCCGTACCGCCGATATTGGATGCGAAAATATTGATAAGCAGGTACGGATACGGGTTGACCTCAAGCTTGTTGGCAATCTGCATCGTTACCGGCACAACCAGCAGCACCGTCGTTACGTTGTCCAGAAATGCCGAAAACACCGCCGTCACAAAGCCCATGACAATCAAGATGCCCAGCGGGTGCGCGCGCACTTTTTTCGCCCCCCACACCGCAACGTACTGAAACATGCCGGTTCTCTCCGCGATATTGATGATAATCATCATTCCCGTCAAAAGCGAAATCGTGTTAAAGTCAATTGCCGCGATTGCCGCCTCCTGCGATACCGCGCCGCACAGCACCAGCCCCGCCCCGACCAGCAGCGTAACCACTGCCCGGTTCAGCTTTTCCGTAAACAAAAGAAAGTAACACAGCCCCATCGCCGCCAGTGCGACTGTCTGGTGGGTAAAGCCGAAAATCAAGTCCGTCGTCTGCATCCGTCAAATCCCTTAAAGCTCATATCCGTCCTGTCTCCTCATCCTCTCACCATCCGTTCTCTTCGCCATTACTCTTCTGTCCGTCTTTACCGCCCCGGCACATATCCGCACCGCCGTTGCCCGCCGTACCATTGCTCCGCCGTCCCTCTCGCCAACCGTTGCTCTCCGCATAATTGCTCCTTCGTCCGGAACTTCCGCCGCTCCCCGCGCCTTTTCTCCCCCTGCCGTATAAAGCGTACCATTTCTTCTCCCTCTACATAAAGTGCACAATATAAAGGTAAGCGCTCGATATGGCAATGGAAATAAGCATTACCGGCAGCGACCACAGCAGAAATTTAAGAAAGTTCAGCGCATGCCCCTCGCGCGCCGCAATTCCCGCGACGATAACGTTTGCCGAAGCCGCAATCAGCGATCCGTTGCCGCCGAAGCACGACCCGACGGACAGCGCCCACCATACCGGCATCATCGCCTCGCGCCCGCCCAGCGCCTCTTCCATCGTTTTCAGAAGCGGAATCATCGTCGCCACGAACGGAATGTTGTCAATCGCCGCCGACAGCACCGCCGACGACCACAAAATCAGAAACGTCGCTTTCTGAATGCTTCCGTCCACCAGGAGCAGCGCCTTGTGCCCGAGCATTTCCAGCACGCCGGTAACTTCCAGCCCGTACACCAGCGCAAACAGCCCCGTAAAAAAGAAAATCGTCGTCCAGTCCACAAGCGAAAACGCGTCTTCCACCCGTTTGTCGCGCTCCTGATGCGGCAGCCCCAGCGTATACAGCATCATTAAAAGCGCCGCTCCGAACAGAGCGATTGTGCCGTTGGCGATATGCAGGTGCTCGCCGGCGATAAAGCCGAGAATAACCAGCCCCAGCACCGCCGCCGATTTTATCAGAAGCCCCGCGTCGGTAATCGTGTCGCGCTCGTTAATGCTCATAACCTCATTGCGCGCCGCCGCCGTCGCCGTCATCTTCCGCCCGAAAAAGAAATCAAACGCCGCCACCAGCAGCGCCAGGTTAATCGCCACCAGCAGTGACAGCTCTTTAAGAAAATCCGTAAACGACAGCCCTATGGCGCCGCCGATAAGAATATTCGGCGGGTCGCCGATAAGCGTTGCCGTACCGCCGATGTTTGAGGAGAAAATCTCCATTAAAAGAAACGGATACGGGTTTAATTTCAGCTTACGGGTGATTTCTATCGTTACCGGCACAATCAGCAGCACCGTCGTTACGTTGTCCAGAAACGCCGATAGCACCGCAGTTACCATGCCGAGCACTGCAAGGATGCCGCGCGGATTCGCCTTCACCAGCTTCGCCGACTTGACCGCCGCATACTGGAACGCGCCGGATTTTTCCATAATCCCGACCATAATCATCATGCCGATAAGCAGCGCAATGGTGTTAAAATCAATGCCTTTCAGCGCCTGATCGTAGCTCAAAACGCCGAGCAGCACCATCGCCGCCGCGCCAAGCATAACCGCTACCGCCCGGTTCAGCTTTTCTGAAAACAGAACCGCGTAGCTCAAAATCAGGATAACGCTGGCAATCACCGCCGCCGGAACGCCGAAAATCATCGCGCCCCTCCCGCAGAACCCTCACTCCAAACGTTCTCAACCTTCGCCGGCTCCTCATTTCCCGTTGCTCCTCGCACTGTTGCCGCCCCGTTTCCCGCCGGCCGAACCGCCGCCCTTTCGCCGGCAGCAGCATTCATCATGCCAACCATCGCGCTCACACTGCCTGCCGCCGCGCTCACACCGCCAGCCATCGCGCTCACACCGCCAGCCATCGCGCTCACACCGCCTGCAGCCGTCCTCTCTCCCGCCGCTCTCAATCTCATATATGCCTCCCGAATAAATCTACGGGACTGAATATAAACATAAGTTATTAAAAAATAAATACCAAACCGCAAAATCTTTAACAAAAAAGTATGTATCGCCCCGCTGCCTTCCCGCTCCGCCCGCTCTCCCCGCCCTCCGTCTCCCCCGTCGGCCGCACAAACTTTTCGCTCCGCCTGCCCCTTCTTAACCGTATATTAACATTTTATCCCTAAACTGCCGTTTACCGGATACACGGGTATCCGCAGTGCCTGAAAAAGAGGTGCGGAGCTTTGAACGGCTCTTTATATGCTTCGGTGTTGATATAGCACCGTCAACAAATATATCCCCGACAACGGCCGGGGAGCTTTCAGCGTATGTCCAAGGATATTTCTGTCTCTGAAATAATATCCCAAAGGCTGGAAGAGTCATCTAAGCATATATGATTGTTCAACTCCCTGACCACCTCTCTTTTAGGGTGGTTTATTTTTTAGGGAAACAACAATATGAAAAACGACAATCCGGCTGCCCGCACACAACATCAGCGCCCAAACCGCCCCGCTGCGGCAGCAGCGGCCGGCAAATGCTCCGCGGCAGGGCGCAGCATGATTGAAATGCTCGGCGTATTGTCAATCGTCGGCATCCTGTCCGTCGGCGGCATATACCATTTGGGACGGATTTTAACCGAGCACCGGCAAATACGGATAGCCGAAGAATACGCCTGGCTGGTGCAAAATGTCGTGGCAGATTTTAACGCGCTGCGCCTCCCCAAAGACCAGCGCAACATCAGCAGCGACATAGCCAAATCGCCGTTGATGCCGGCCGGCTGGAAATACAAAGCGGGCTATCTGCAAAACGATATGGGGCAGGTGCTTTTTCTGCAGGACAACGGCAGCCGTAAACTTCAGATAAATTTTGAAATGGGCAGAAAACAGGGGATGACATACAATCAGAAAGGGCTCTGCCGCATTCTGTTCAACAACGTGCTCCGCCCGCTCGCCTCTGAAATCTATATGGCCGCAAACTACTGGGGCAACGACTATGTGCAGCATTTTTACGGCACGAATTACTGCAACAACGGAAATTTAAAATGCCTGTCGCGGATTTCCGTGGAGGAAATAGAGGAGCAATGCGCCTTGTGTCTCGGGGAAAAGGGGGAATACAGAACCAACTGCGCCGTCGTTATGTTCTTTAAGATATAAGGCGGCGCCTCTCCGCTCGCCGGCCCTTCCCCCGTCACCGTCACACTGCTGCCCTCGCCGCCGTCCTCTCTCCCGACGCCTTCTCCCCGCACGCTCTCTCCCGCCGTCTTCCCGCGCCGCCCGCTCTCCTTTCTTGCCTGTCGCCTATGCGCCGCCCCCGCGCCTTCTCCCCGCATGCCCTCTTTTCCGCCTTCTCCCCGCACGCTCTTTCCCGGTTTCTACTTCCACACGCCGGTCTTGAGCAGCTGCGCAATCCGTTTCGCCCGTTTCGGCGTCTGCTGCGCGTATTTGGAAGTCAGACACTCAAACGCCGCCAGTTCAAAGTTCCGCTGCTCTACGGCTTTCAACAGGCGCTTAAAGCGTCTGAACCCCCTCACTCCCATTTGGAAACACATATCCAAAAGCGCATACTGCCGCTCTTCGTCCAGCTCTTCAAACCCTTCGACTATCCGTTTCAACGCCTCAAAACAGCGCGCGATGTCGTTCCGAAGCAGCATCTTCGCCGCGTTTTCGGTAATGCCGTGCATATAGTCGCCCAGCGCCCGCGCCTCCTCCGGCGTCGGCGGATTATCCTCCAGATTGCGCCCGACGCCGATAGTCAGCTTCCCCGCCGTGCAGCGGTATGGCATCAGTTTCATTCCCTCATGCGCGATTAGCCGGTCGCACCATTTACTCAAATCATACATAAAATTTCCTCCGTAAAAAAACAGCCGGACGCCTCGCGGCTCCGGCCCGAAATTGACACAAAAAAACCGGCGCCCCCAAACGAAAGCCCGGTATATGCAAATAAAAAAGCGCCCTAAAGCGCCGATGCCCGCCCAATGCGGCAATATACAAAAAAAGCGCCCGCAACTGCCGACGCCCATTTGTCCATTGTGATGCTATTTAAACAGAGCCATGACACAAAGTCAAGCATTTTTCCGCCCCTCCGGCAAAAAACATCTTCCGTGCCATATTCTGCCCGCTCCGCAAAATTCCCTCCCGCCCGTACATCCCCCGTATCTTTCGCAAAAAATCCCCCGGAATCAAAAATTTTTCTTGCCAATGCCGAAAAAACGCATTATAAATACGCCTGATGTTTTTAATCCGGATTTCCCAAGCATCGGCGGCTTAAATGATAGCTTAGAGTTTTACCGCCCTGCCTTGCGGAAAGGCGCCGTTTAGCATAACCGGCAGCCTGTCGGCGGCATTCAGCCCGCCTGCGGTGTTAAAGGCATCCGGCCGGCAAGGCCTCCCCCGCGGCACCTAATCAATAACAAAAACCCCCGCGGACAAGCCGTCTTTGCCGCCGCAGCAGCGGATTGCGGCACTCTCTGCCGCCCGGAAATGACCCAATCGTATCGCCCGGACATAAGCGGCGCGATAATTATTAGTTAGGAAACAGAATATATGAAAAGAATGTTGATTGATGACACTCAGCCTGAGGAAACCCGCGTCGTAATCGTTGACGGCAACAAGGTTGAGGATGTAGAATTTGAATCGAGTCTCCGTAAACAGATAAAAGGAAATATCTTCACCGCCAAAGTCGTGCGGATTGAACCGTCGCTGCAGGCGGCTTTTGTTGATTACGGCGGCAACCGCCACGGCTTTCTGGCCTTTGGCGAAATCCACCCCGACTACTACAACGTTTCCGATGAGATAAAGGCGGAAGTGGAAAAGGAAGTCGACGAGATTATCGAAAAGAAGCGCCAGTTTCAGGCCGAACGCAAGGCCGAACAGGAGCGCCGCCGCCTTGAACGCGAGCAGAAACGCGCCGAATACGAGGCAAAGAAACTGGCCGAAGCGGAAGCTGAAGCTGCGGCCGCTGCAAACGCCGCCTCTGACACGGCCGAAATGACATCGGAAACCCCGGCTCCAGCCGAAAACGCTTCCACTGCCGGAACAGAAACCCCGGCTTCGTCCGAAACTGCCCCCGGCGCAGAAACGGAAAATGCCGAAGACGAAACCGCCGCCGACGGCTGCGGCTGTTCGGCAAATTGTGCCTGCCGTGCTGAAGACGGACATTGCCATTGCGAAGAAAACGGCGTCTGCACCTGCGATGAAGAATGCCATTACAGCGCCTGCCGGAAAGAGGCAGCATCTGCCGCCGGCAACACATCCGACAGCACGACAGCATCTGACACCCGGTCCGGCGACGATACATCCGACAGCGCGGCAACATCTGACACCCGGTCCGGCGACGATACATCCGACAGCGCGGCAGCATCCGGTGAAGCCTCAGCCGAAACGGAAGACAAACCGGCCCGTCGTACCCGCCGCCGCGGCACGCGCTTTTTAGGCCGCCGCTCGTCCGGCAAATCCGCCGCCAAAGCCGAAACCAAAGACGGCTACAAAGTCTCGGCCGAAACCGCCGGCATTGAACGCAGTGAAAGCGTTGCCGAAGAAATCGGCGAAGAAGACGAAACCGATATGGATGAAGCCTGCGCCGCTCCGGTTCAATCCGCCGATGACGACGATGACGATTTCGGCACCGGCAGCAGCAAAGAATTCGACAACGACGATGACGACGCCGATTCCGAACACTATCTCGAAATCCAGCGCAAGCTGATTTTCGCACGCAAGCTGTATCACCGCTCAGCGATTCAGGACGTTATCCGCGAAGGGCAGACCCTGCTTATTCAGATTGTCAAGGAAGAACGCGGCAACAAAGGCGCCGCCTGCACGACCTACCTGTCGCTCGCCGGCCGCTACTGCGTCTTAATGCCCAACCGCATCAAATCCGGCGGCGTTTCCCGCAAAATCACCTCGGCCAACGACCGCAAACGCCTTAAAGACATTATGCGCGAATTGCCGCTAAACGACGATATGTCGCTGATTATCCGCACTGCCGGCGAAGACAAACAGAAGAGCGACATCGTCCGCGACTACAATTATCTTATCCGCACCTGGAACCACATCCGCCATTCGGCGTTGAGCACCCAGGCGCCGGCACTGATTTATGAAGAGGGCAACCTGATTAAGCGAGCCCTGCGCGATATGTACACCAAAGATATCGGCGAAGTTGTCATCGACGGCGACAATGCCTATAAGACCGCCAAGGAATTCAGCAAGATTCTCTCGCCGAACATGGGGCGCAAGATAAAATGCCGCAAACCGGGCGAAATCCCCGTCTTCCAGCATTATCAGGTCGAAAAGGAGCTGGACAAGCTGCACAATCCGGTAGTTCAGCTCGCATCCGGCGGCTATCTTGTGATTAACCCGACCGAAGCGCTGGTGTCCATAGACGTCAACTCCGGCCGCGCCACCCGCGAAATGGACATTGAGGAAACCGCGCTGAAAACCAATCTGGAAGCTGCCGACGAAATCGCCAAGCAGCTGCGGATGCGCAACCTCGCCGGGCTGGTCGTCGTTGACTTTATCGACATGGAAGAACCGGCCAACAACCATGCGGTCGAAAAGCGGATGAAAGAAGCGATGAAACCTGACCGCGCCCGGGTGCAGATTGCCAAAATGAGCATCTTCGGGCTGTTGGAAATCTCGCGCCAGCGGATGCACTCGTCGTTTGTCGAAAGCAACTATGTAACCTGTCCGTATTGCCGCGGCCAGGGCGTCCTGCGCTCGACCGAGTCCGGAGCCATGCTGGTTCTGCGCGCGATTGAGGAAGAAGGCATCAAAGGCGCATACAACCGCCTGGAAGTCCGCCTCCCGCAGGATACCGCGATTTATATCCTAAACCACAAGCGCCGCATTTTAGCCGATATGGAAGAAAAATACGGTCTGGAAATCATCATCTCCGCCGACGGCTCAATTAAAAACATCTGCGATTACAAGATTGAAAAGAGCCGGCAGCCGAAAGCGAAACCGGAAACCGTTGCCGCGGCCACCGCGTATGCCGCCGCAGGTTATGCCGAGGATGACGATGACACTGCAGACGATGACGAAAACGAAGGCAACAACTGCACGCCCGCCGATACCGAAAACGGCAGCGGCAACGAAAACAGCACCGAAGAAGAAACCGGCAGACGCTCCCGCGGCCGGGGACGCAACGACCGCCGCCGCAGAGGACATCGCGGCGGGCGCGGCCGCGACCGTGAACGCAGCAGCCGTAACGGCGGAAATACTGCGCCCGACACCGATGAAGGCACCTCCCGGGACGGTTCTTCCCACAGCGGCAATGCCCGCTCCGCCGAAACTTCAGGCCGCGGTTCGTCCGCAGCTGCCTCGGAACGCGCCCAGGCTTCCGCCTCATCCGGCCGCGGTTCGTCTTCCGCTTCCTCCGCCGGCAGTTCATCCGCAACTCCGGACGGTGAACCGAAACCGGAAAAGAAAACCTGGTGGAAAAAGCTCATCGGCTAATCCGCCCATAAATAAAAAGGCAGACACCTTCCAATGCCTGCCTTCTCCGAAAAAGGCCGCCGCAGCGGCTTTTTTTCATTTGCGCGATATAACGCCTCCCCTTTCGTCATAACACGTCCGCACCTTCCTCTCTCCGTTCACATAAAACATTCTTCCGTAACCAACTGCCCGCTTTTATAATAGCTCTTCCACACCCCATCCGGCTTGCCGTTTTTAAAATTCGTCTCTGATTTCAACTGCCCGTTTTCGTAATATTCCTTCATCACGCCGTCCCATCGGCTGTGTTTATAATTCCACTCCGCCCACAACTGCCCGTTTTCGTAATACCTTTTAAAAACCCCCTCCAACTCGCCGTCTTTATAATATTGCTCTAGCCACAACTGCCCGTTTTTATGGTACATTTTACTCACCCCCTCCGGTTTGCCGTCTTTATAATTTTCTTCTTCTTCCAACTGCCCGCTTTTATAATAACTTTTATACACCCCGTCCTGCTTGCCATCTTTATAATTCATCTCCACCTGCAACTGCCCGTCTTCATAATAAAATCTAGTCGTCCCATCATGCTTGCCGCCTTTATAATTAGCCTCTACGCTCAACTTCCCGTTCTTATGGTACATTTTACTCACCCCATCCTGCTTGCCGTCTTTATAATTTCCTTCTTCTCGCAGTAACCCGCTCTCATAATACCTTTTAAACACCCCGTCCTGCTTGCCGTCTTTAAAATTCGTCTCAGATTTCAACTGCCCGCTTTCGTAATAATTTTTAAATAGCCCATTCTTCTTGCCGTTTTTATAGTTTCCCTCTTCTTCCAACTGCCCGCTTTCATAATACCTTTTAAGTACCCCATCCGGCTCGTAGTTTTTATGTTGCATCTCTTCTTTCAACTTCCCGTTCTTATGGTACTTGTTTCTCACACCCGCCAGCGTGCCGTCTTTATAATTCGTCTCTTCTTCCAACTGCCCGTTCTCATTATACCGTTTCCACACCCCATCAGGCCTGTCGTTTTTATAATATTTCTCTTCCCGCAATTGTCCGTTTTCGTAATAGCTCTTCCACACCCCATCCGGCTGGTCGTCTTTATAATTTCCTTCTTCTTCCAACTGTCCGCTTTCATAATACCTTTTAAATCCACCCTCCGGCTTGCCGCCTTTAAAAGTCATCTCTTCTTGCAACTTCCCGTTTTCATAATAGCTTTTAGCAGATCCATCCAACTTGCCGTCTTTATAATTTGCCACTGAGCCCAACTGCCCGTTTTCATAATAGATTTCAACCGGTCCATCAATCTTGCCGCCCTTAGCATACCCTTTTCCAATTAATTTCCCGTTCGGATATGTTCCGTAGTAGAAAATTCCGTCCGTGGGTACAAAATCCGCACAAACGTGCACCCCTTGCTCATCCTTACAAAACAAACCGTTGATAAGCCCATCAATATTATCGGCAGCATACGCCTGCCCGCCCGCCGGCATCATTGCCAAAACCAAAGCCCAAACCAACACCTTATTCATAGCCATACCTTTCGCTCGCTGAATACTACTCTGCATTTTTATATGATGCCAATACTTAAAATTTAATTTATCCCCTCCGTTCCCCTCTCCTCCCCCTTTCTCCGTTCCCGTTTTTCCTCCTTTTCCGCCCCGTTCTCCGCCTTCTCTCTCCTCCCTGCGAACATCTCCCCCTTTCCGTTTGACATGCCGCAAACTATATATTACGATACCCTCAATATGGAGAACCGAGATGCGCCGCCTGTTTCTTACCCTGATATTTCTGTGCCTGGCTCTGCCTGCCGCCGCCGTCAGCCTGATTTCCGACGAAGAGGCGGAAAGCTGGCTTTATGACCTGCTGACGCCGATATTCCGCGCCGCCAATCTGCCGTTGAACCGCGATTATGTACATATCGTCAAAGACGACAGCCTCAATGCGTTCGTCGGCGACCAGAACCATATGTTCGTCCACACCGGCACCTTGCTCAAAGCCAAAAACAGCAACGAAATCGAAGGCGTGCTCGCCCACGAAACCGGACACATTCTGGGCGGCCACATCCTGCGTCTGAAAATCAAAATGCAGGATTTGCAGAAAGCCACGCTTGCCTCGCTGATTGCCGCCGCCGGAGCAGCCGCCGCCAGCGGTCGGGGCGATGCCGCGATTGCCGTCGTGCTCGGCACCCAGAGTTCCGCCATCAACGCCATGACCGCCTATCAGGTCAGCGAGGAGCGCGCCGCCGACGAAACCGCGGTTTCCCTCCTGCACCAAAACCGCAAATCCGTCCGCGGGCTGAAAGACTTTATGCAGAAAATCCAATCTGCCAACCGCCTGCAGGGCATTGAGGAAAATCCCTATTTCCGCACCCACCCGGTAACCGCCGAACGCGTCGCCTTTTTTAACGAAAAGCTGCAAAAGGAAGCCCCCTCCGCCTCAGAAGCCGAAATGGACGCGCGCCTCAAGCGCATACAGGCCAAACTGTTTGCCTATCTCGCCCCGCTGCCGCAGGTCATCCGCCGCTATCCTTTGGATGACGCGTCCGTCCCCGCAGACATTGCCCACGCCGTCTATTATATGCGGCAGAAAAACCTTAACGCCGCCCAAAAATATCTGCACCGCCTGCTTGCCGCCGAACCCCAAAACCCGTATTTCTGGGAACTGAAAGCGCAGACCTTTTTTGAAAGCGGCAGGCCCCGCGACGCCGTAAAAGCCTATCGCCGTGCGCTGGATTTGAAACCGTCGTCCGACCAGTTCAAACTTGCCTATGCCGAAGCCGTGCTTTCCGCCTCCCCCTCGCGCCCGGAACTGCAAAGCCTGATACCTTTGCTGGAGCAGGCCAATCGCAGCCGCGCCTGGCCTTCGGCCTGGCACTATCTCGGACAGGTATATGCCGGGCTGGGACAGATAGCGGTTGCCGACTATTTCGCCGCCGAATACAATGCTGCCGTCGGCGAAAATGCCGTTGCTTCCCGCCAGCTTGCCAAAGCCCTGAAACAGCCGCTTCCCGCCAATATCAAACTGCGCGCCGAGGATTTGAAAGCCCGTCTGGCGCAGGAAAACAAAAAGAACTCCTTGTTTTGAAAGGCCTGACTATGGTTAAACGCTTCTTTCTATCTTCGCTGCGCGCCATGCTCCTTTTCTGCGTCCTCGTTTCCCCCGCACATCCGGCCGCCGCATCTTCACCCGTCGCACAGGCCGCCCCCTCAACCCCGGCTGTTCCTGCCCCGGCTGTTCCTGCCCCGGTTCTGTCTGCCCCGGCTGTTCCTGCCCCGGTTCTGTCTGCCCCGGCTGTTCCTGCCCCGGTTCTGTCTGCCCAGGCCGTCCCTGCCCCGGTCCTGTCTGCCCCAACCGTTCCAGCCCCGGCCCCGGTTTCGGCTGCCCCGCTTTCCGTCGTCGTCAAATCCACCGCCAACCGTGGCGAAACAAACGTCGGCGACTACTGGATAGGCGAAGATTTTGCCGCCGGTTTCCAAACTCTCGGCGCAACGACAGACATGGACTATCGCGGCGAATATCACCGCCCGCATTCTCCCGAACCTGCGCTAAACCTCTATATGCGCGGCTATACCGACTTCATCCCGCCGTTCCCGTCCGGCTGCAACGTGCTGTACGCGTATTACCCGATGGCTTATACTGTCCCCTCTGCCCCGGCATCCGATACCGCCGACAATTTCCCCTCCGTTTCTGCCCGTAACGCCGCTCCGATTAAAACTGCCGCCGCTGGCAGGCATCCTCTTTCCAAATCCGCATTGAACCGGCGCCCCCCGCAGCCCCAAAACGCCAATTTGGACGACGACTGGCAGAACTTTGACGTCATCGCCGTCGCCTCGCCCGCCTATGCCGCAGAATTAAACCGCGCCGGCATCAAAGCCGTTTATGTGCCGCAATTCACCAATCCGGAAAAATTTTATCCCGCCCCAGACCCGGCGCTGGCCTCGGATATCCTTTTCGTCGGTTCCAACTGGCACGACCGTACCAGCCTTCGTTACGCGCTGGAAGCGGGATTTACCGTCGCCGTCTACGGCTACAACTGGCAGGGGATTGTCCCGCCGGAAATGTATAAAGCGCCGTATATTGCCAACACCGAACTGAACCGTTATTACAGCTCGGCGAAGATTGTCTTAAACGACCACCGCCCGGATATGAAAGATTTCGGTTTCGTCAACAACCGCATTTATGACGCCACCGCCGCCGGCGCGCTGGTCATTTCCGACTATATGCCCGAAATTGAAACCGCTTACGGCGATGCCGTGCCGATGTATAAAAACAAGGAAGAGCTTGCCGGTTTGCTTCGGTATTACCTGACCCACGAAGAAGAGCGTCAGGCCCTTGCCGCCAAAGCCCGGCGCATAACGCTCGAAAAATTCACCAACGCCGCCGCCGCCCGGGCCGTATTAAAAGCCGCCCGCACATCCTGCCCGCTGCGTTAATCCGGCAGAACCCGCCGCCGTACCTCGCACGCTTTCTCTCCCGCCCATAACCGCCGCAGCCCCATATTTACAAAATGATGAAATTTATGGTACGTTTAAATTATGCTATATTTTAGATTTGAGATGCAAGTAAAATTGTTGAAACTACACAATTTTGATATAATGGCAAGTGTTGAATTAAAACGTACGTTTTAATTCAATACCGGAAAATCAAACAATGTTCCTAAAACAAATATTAAAAAAGCTTCGCAAAAATATCAAATCTCGTTTTCAATCCCGCATAAAAGCCGATTTAAAACACAATAACGTAATTATCCCCCGTGGCTGTACTTTCCGCTTGGAAATCAAAGGCCGCAACAACACCGTCATACTTCCCGAGAAAATACACCCTGACAGCACCTTAAACATTAACATTCACGGCAACAACAACGTCATCAGAATTGACTCTGCGGAATTTTTGAAATTAAAAATCAAAATCGGCGACAGCAACAGCTTCAGCCATAACTGCACTGTATCCATCGGAGAAAAGACTTCCTGCTGGGACACTTTTATTTTTCTTTACGAACACAATTCATCAGTCACCATCGGCCGCGACTGTATGATATCTTGGAACATTTTGATTTGGTGTACGGATATGCACACCGTAACCGACATAAACGGTTTCCCGACCAATCAAGGGCAATCTGTTGTCATTGGCGACCATGTATGGATAGGACGCGATGTCCACATCGGCAAAAACACACAAATTCCGCCTTATTCAATTATCGGTTGGAACAGCAACGTTACCGCAAAATTTGATGAACCTAACGTCGTAATTGCCGGCAATCCGGCCAAAATCGTCAAGCGCGGTATCAACTGGCGACACGAAAGGTATGATGACGTTGCCGCTGAGTTTGCCTTCCCGCCTTCTCCGGTTCCTGATTCTGCAGCCCGCCCGCACTGACGATTTTTTTCCCGAATTGCCCTCCCCGCCGCGCATAACCGCCGCGCATAACCGCCGCCCATAACCGCCGTCCTCAACCCGCCGCGGCGCCCTTCCCGCGCTCCTCAAAAAACGCTCCCCGCAACGTCCCTTCTCGCGCCAATTCCTCACCGTCTCCGTCAAAAAATTCTTGCAAAATAAAATCCCCGCGCTATATTACTCCTTATGAGAAACAAAATTGACATGATGATGCGAATGGCAAGGCGTTTTTGGCAAAAATAACGCTCCCGTCGGCGTTGTCAGACAAGTTTATATCAGGCGGGGCAACCCGTCTTTTTTATTAACCACGCAAAGGAAGTTACGATGCAAAAATATTTCACCACTCCGATTTATTACATCAACGGTTCGCCGCACATCGGCCACGCTTATACGACGATTTTGGGCGACGTCCTGAAAAAGTTTGAGCAAATGCGCGGCGCTGACGTCTTCTATACCACCGGCACCGACGAACACGGGCAGAAAAACCAGACGAGCTGTCAGGAAAGCGGGCTTCCCCTGCCGGAATTCCTCAAAATGCGCAGCGACAACTTCCGCAACCTGTTTGACAAGATGGACATTGATTACGACCACTTCGTCCGCACTTCTTCCGATGAACATAAGGCCGTCGTAACCGAAGCGCTGAACTATATCTACAACAAGGGGCTTATCCGCAAAAAGTCGTACGAAGGCCTGTACTGCGAAGGCTGCGAACAGTTCAAAAAGCCCTCTGACCTGGATGAGCGCGGTTTCTGCCCCGACCACCAGAAGGCGCCGAAGCTGATTACCGAAGAAAACTATTTCTTCCCGCTTGAGCAGGACCGCCAATGGCTGATTGATTATATCAACACCCATCCGGACTGGATAAAGCCCCGGCGCTTTGCCAAAGAAGTGCTGGGAATGTTGTCCGAACCGCTGGACGACTTGTGCATTTCCCGCCCCAAGAGCCGCGTCTGGCTCGGCGTCGAACTGCCGTTTGACCATGATTTCGTAACCTATATATGGTTTGATGCGCTGATTAACTATATCTCGAGCCTCGGCTGGTCTCCGGACGAAAGCAAAAACGCCCGTTTCAACGAACTCTGGCCGCATTGCACCCACCTGCTCGCCAAAGATATTTTAAAGACTCACGCCGTCTACTGGCCGATTATGCTGAAAGCTCTGGGCATCCAGCCGCCGGAACACCTGATTGTGCACGGCTACTGGCTCGGCGAAGGCGGGATTAAGATGTCAAAGTCGCTGGGCAACGTTGTCGACCCGTATGAGGTTATGGATTTGATGGGCATTGAACCGCTGCGTTTCTACCTCTGCAACGCGATGTCCCTGACCGGAGATTCGCAGATAAGCGTCGACCTTTTGAAACAGGGATACAAACTGCTTGCCAACAACATCGGCAATCTGCAGATGCGCGTTCTGAAAATGATAGCCAAGAATCTTGGCGGCAAAGTTCCGTCCGCCGCGTCGCTGAACGCGGAAGACAAAGCGCTTTTGGACAACATCGCCGGCACTTTCGCGCGGATTTACCAATACGGCGAAAGCTCGCTGGAACTCGTGTCCGAACTGAGCAACGAAATCCTCAAGGCCGGCGACGCAGTCAATGCCTATTTCGCCGCCAACGAACCGTGGGTGCTCGCCAAAGACGAGAGCAAGAAAGAGCGCTACGAAGCAGTGATTTACACCACGCTTGACGCCCTGCGCCTGATTGCCGCGGCGGTATATCCGTTTATGCCGGCTGTTTCGCAAAAAATTCTCGCGTCGCTGGGTATCGGCGAAAAACCGTCGCTTGCGGATTTCAAACCGCAGCAGCTTGCCTCCGGCAGCCAAACCACGGTCGGCGACCCGCTGTTCCCGTATATCGCGGACAAGCCCGCCGCCTGAAGCAAAGGTACAAAAAACGCCAGCCGCCGGGTTCTCTCCGGCGGCTCGTTTTTTATGCCTGCACCCCGCCTCCGCCCCATCCCGGCACGACCGCACGCTCACAACGCCCTGCCCTCCTGCCTCCGTTCCGTCCCGGCATGGCTGCACTCTCGCACCCCTGCCCACGCTGCCCCTCCCCGCCCTATTAAAACCAACCGCCCACATCCGCCCCCAATCAAAAGTTTTCCCTGCCCTCCTGCCCGTCAGCTCCCCGTGTAACATTCCGTAATATTTTATTATCGAAAAATCCGCACAAAACCTTTGTTTTTCCCGCAAATATCGTATAAGTTTCCTTCCGTATGGAATTTTAGGCAAACCTTTAACGGCAACGGAGCTTTGAAACAATGATTTTTTGCGATATGGACGGCGTTTTGACAGACTTTGACGGCGAATTTGAACGCCGCTTCGGTATGCCGCCGCACGCTATTCCCCGTCCCGAACTGTGGGAAAAAGTCCTCGCCGCCAAAGACTACTGGTACGACCTGCCCAAAACCGGCGGCGCCGACAAGCTTGTCGGCTACCTCAGCCGTTTCGGCTTCTGCATCCTGACCGGGCTGCCCGCATACGGCTACGACAAAGCGGAAAAGGAAAAGCGCCTCTGGCTCAAAAAACACTACAACAAAGAAGACGGCGTCATCTGCTGCCTGAGCAAAGACAAACAGAACTTCGGCGCCCGGCAGGATATCCTCATCGACGATTTGCCCGCCAACATCGCCCGCTGGGAACAAATGGGCGGCATCGGCATTCTTCACACTTCCGCCGATGAAACCATCAGAAAACTGCAGGAATTAGGATATAAATAACAATAAAGCAACAGGTTAAAAACAAAATGTTAAACAATATAAAAAACGAACTTCTGACGCAAACCGACAGCCTTTTGGAATATCTCGACAGCTTGAACCTTGAGCCGAGCACGCCCTTTACCGAAGCGGAAGTGCAAAGCATCATTGCCGCCGAAACCGCGCAAACGCAGGCAAACTACGACCGCGCCGTATCGCAGTTTCAGGAAAGCAACGCCGACTCCCGCTCGCCGCAGACGCGCCGCTTTGTCGTGTATTGGGGCTACCCCGGCGCCGGCAAATCATTTATGGCGCAAAAGCTTATCGACCGTTTCGGCCGCGAAGAAGACTGCCTGCCGTTTAACATTATCGACAAAGACCAGCACCGCGACCTGTTTCCGAATCTGTTCAACCACCTCAAAAACGGACACCTCGACGAATGCGAAAAATTTGCCGGCATCACAATTGACTATGTGCGCCGGATTTTAGACCTCTCATTGCTTCGGGGCGAACGCTCCATCTTGTCCATCGGCTCCATGGGCGCCGGCAGCGAATTCAAGGACAACGCCGCCAAGGCCATTGCCAGCGGCTACAAACCCTGCGCCGTTTATATGTCTGTCAATCCCGACATTGCTTACCTGAGCAGCGTCTACCGCAGCGCCGACCTTTATGATAAGATTATTTTTCAGAACAAGGAGCTTTATCCGCGGCTGGTATCGGACGAATACTTTTCCCGCGTCGTTAAAATGCTGCCCGACATGATTGGCAGGATTGACGCTTTCCAACGGCAAAACAGCCGCGACGTCGACCTGATGGTCATCAACCGCGCCAATGAAGTGCTGTATGATTCCCGCCGCCCGCACGAACTGGATGTCCGCACCGCGATTGAACGCGAAGAAACCCGTCCGCTGACCGATTTTGAACTGATTTCCGTCAACAAACAACTGACCCGCATCCGCCAAAGCATCCAATACCGCTGCGACAACCGGATTTACGCACCTTACAAAAACGAAATCGAAATGGCTTCAACCGCCGTTTCCCGCATCGCGGAACTCATAAAACGGCAGCCGGAAAATGAAAACAGACGCGAATTCGTCAACACCGGAAACAGTGCCAATGGCAATAATGCCGGTAACAATATCGCAATCAACGCCAACACCGGCAGCAATATCGCAATCAACGCCAACACCGGCAGCAATATCGCAATCAACGGCGCAGCAGCCCGCCGCCCCGCCAACGACGATGCTTTTCTGTTGCCTGCCGTCCGCTCCCGCCGCACGAGATAAAAACAAAAACACCGCCACTGCGCCGCGGCTCGCACAGTACCAAACGGGCGCCGGATTTCACCCCGGCGCCCGTTCTTTTCGCGTTGCAACGTTTTATCGCATTACGACACTTCGCCCGTTACCGGGTCAACCGTTTCGCTGCTGCCCTCGTCGTCGCCGATAAGCTCTGATGTCAGATGTCCCGCATCGGCACGGATTTTGCGTTCGATTTCGTCTGCCAGCGCCGGGTTCTCCCGCAGCACCTGCTTGGCATTTTCCCTGCCCTGTCCGAGCTTTTCGCCGTTATACGAGAACCACGCGCCGGCTTTTTCGACAATGCCGGCCTTGACGCCGAGGTCAATCAGTTCGCCGACCTTGGAAATCCCCTCGCCGTACATAATGTCAAAATCTACGGTCTTAAACGGCGGAGCCACTTTATTCTTGACAATTTTGACCCGCGTCTGGCTGCCGATAACGTCATCCTTGTCCTTAATCGCGCCGACACGCCGGATATCCATACGGATAGACGCATAAAACTTCAGCGCGTTGCCGCCCGTCGTCGTTTCCGGATTGCCGAACATAACCCCGATTTTCATACGGATTTGGTTAATAAAGATAATCAGCGTATTGGAACGCGACACCGTCGCCGTCAGCTTGCGAAGTGCCTGACTCATCAGCCGCGCCTGCAGCCCCATATGCGAGTCGCCCATTTCGCCCTCAAGCTCAGCCTTCGGCACCAGCGCCGCCACCGAGTCGACGACCAGCACGTCAATCGCGCCCGAACGCACCAGCGTATCGGCAATTTCCAGCGCCTGTTCACCCGCATCCGGCTGCGATATCAGAAGATTATTGATATCCACGCCGATTTTTTTGGCATAAGACGGATCCAGCGCATGCTCCGCGTCGATAAACGCGCACGTACCGCCCTTTTTCTGCGCCTGCGCGATAACGCTCAGCGCCAGCGTCGTCTTACCGGAGCTTTCCGGCCCGTAAATCTCGACGATTCTCCCTTTCGGCAGCCCGCCGATGCCGAGCGCGATGTCTATGCCGAGCGAACCAGTCGAAATCGCCTCAATATCAATCTTGGTGTCCTGTCCCAGCCGCATGATGGAGCCTTTGCCGAAAGCTCTCTCAATCTGGCTCAGCGCCGCGTCTAACGCCTTGTCTTTTTCCATCTTGTACCTCATAAATTATTCTGCGTTCAATCAGCAGGCCGCCTTGCGTTTAATTTCTGCAACCAGTCTTGCATTCAAGTCCCGCAAACAGCCTTGCATTTAATTTCTGCCGCTATTATGTTCTGCTTTTGTTCGATTTGCAAGCATTTTTTTGCCCTTAACGCAATTATTTTAAAATATCGTGCAAAAACAAACTGATAAAACACAATTTTCCGTCATTGCCGCTATCATAGCGTACCAGCCGCCCGCTGCGCAAGCCAAATTTCGCACTTGTTTACAAAAGTTTCACATTTCCCATACGGATTTTATGAAAAAAAAGGTTTACAAAACGCATTTAATTCTGTAAAAGCGAGGATAGTTAGTTTCTAAAAACATACTACTGTAACGAACTAGATGAGGTAATTAAACTATGACAGCTGAACCGCTTATGGCTGGCAAAAAGGGCCTGATTATGGGCCTCGCCAATGACAAATCCATTGCCTGGGGCATTGCTCAGGCGCTTGATGCGCAGGGTGCGCAAATCGCCATTTCCTATCAGAACGAAGCTCTGGAAAAAAGGGTCGTCCCGCTGGCGGAAAAACTTTCTTTCGCGCCGACGCTGATTAAGTGCGACGTAACCGATTCCGCTTCGGTCGAAGCCTGCTTTAAGGAACTGGGCGAAAAATGGGGCAAGATTGACTTTGTGGTTCATGCGATTGCCTTTTCGGACAAAGACCAGCTTAAAGGCCGCACCATTGACACGACGCTGGAAAACTTCACCAACACGATGCACATTTCCTGCTACTCGTTTTTGGAAGCCTGCCGCTGCGCTTCTCCGTATATGAACGAAAACGGCGCCATCGTTACCCTGACCTATCTCGGGTCCGAACGTGTTTTGCCGAACTACAATATTATGGGCGTTGCCAAAGCTGCGCTGGAAGCTTCGGTACGTTATGCCGCGGTTGATATGGGGCAGCAGAAAGTCCGCGTCAATGCGATTTCCGCCGGCCCGATTAAAACGCTGGCCGCTTCCGGCATCGGCGATTTCCGCAAGATTTTGCGCTGGAACGAGCTGAATGCGCCGCTGCAGGCAAACGTTACGCAGGAACAGGTCGGCCGTGCCGCTCTGGCTCTGTTGTCGCCGCTCGGCGAAGCCATTACCGGCGAAGTCCTGCACGTTGATAACGGCTACAACACGATTGCAATGGTTAATATTCACAATACGCATGAATCTGCAGAAGTTCTGGCTGATTTCTAAGCGTTGAAATTTTGACCGGTTCTCCGGAATGCTCAAAAGCTCCGGATATGCAACCGCAAAACAAAGAAGCTCCCGGCAACGGGAGCTTTTTTTCAGGCGCGTCTGCCTTCCTCCCAAAATCCACTTTTATAAAAAATGCATTAAACCTCTTGATTTTGCACTGAAAACAGGCTATACTTTTTTCATCAGATACATCATCATACAGAAATGAAAGAACGGCAAGGCAATGAAGTGGAAATATTGGCTTTTAGGCGGATTTTTGGGAATGTCGACGGCATCTCAGGCACACGAACAATACGAAGAGGACAGCGACTCCGCCCGTACCCCGAAACAGGAAACACTCGCCAAAATCCCCGGGCACAGCCGCCCCGCATATAACGCTGCCGAATATAATACGGACAGTCTCGCCCCCAAACGCGCCGCATCACCTGCCGACACGATTCAAACCGGAACCGTATCGCCCCATGCCGCTGACACATCAGCAATCCGCTTCTCTGCCGACACGGCAGCAATCCGTCTCGCCGACAATACATCTGCTACCCGTTTCTCTGCCGATACGCTCGCGGCAAACGCCTTCCCAGCAGACTCTCTCGCCGCCGATACGCTGCTGTCTCCGCACGACAGGTTTGTGGCCGCCGAAGAAGATATGCTCCTGCTGATAGCCCATTGCGAAGGTGTTCGCACCAGAGCCTATTGGGATCCGAACGGCAAAAAATGGACCATCGGCATTGGCAATACCGTACGCCCCGACGGCAGCCCGGTTCGGAGTTTTGACCGTATCCGCAGCCAGGAAGAACTGATGGATTATTTCAAAACCCATGTTGAAAAAATTATCCTTCCCGTTATGGAACAATACCTGCCTCTCAAAGATATGAACCGCGGCGAAATAGCCGCTTTCGGCAGCCTCGTCTACAACTGCGGTCCCGGCGTGCTGCGCGGCAGAAACAAAATGCCGACGGAACTCTCCGCTGCCTTTGCCCGCTATAAAAAAGACGGCCGGGAAGAAGATAAAAACATTGTAAAAAAACTGATTAATGCCAAAATCTATGCCAAAGGGCGCGCCCTCCCCCAGCTGCGTTACCGGCGCGACCTTGAAACCCGGATTTTATTCGGCGACATCGTTCTCGACCAGGCTAAGGCAGACAGCCTAAACAACGCTTTGGACCTCTCGGCCGTTTCTATCGGCGGCATATACACCATCGGACATAAAAACGGCGGCCTGCCCAAAGATTCGACAGAACTCGTTAACCGCATAGCCAACACTCCCGGACAAAACCTGCAAGACACGCTCCGCCAGGCTTTTACCCCCAATGTCCCCAAAGTGATAATAAGAAAAAAGGCCTCCCGCACCGGCCGCTGAAGAATATCCCCGTCACGGCAGTTCCCGCCGCCTCGGGCAAACAGCCTGCACCTCCGGCAAACTTTCCGACGCTTCCGGCAAAACATTCGCAGCCCCGGCAAACCACCCGCCGCTTCCGACAAAACACTCGCCTTTCACGTCTGTTTTATGCTTTCCTCCTATTCAGAAACTTTTTCCGGTCCCGTTTTACGCGTTTTTTCAAATTTTTCATGACCTGTTTTCAAGGCGTTATTTCGCATTTACAGAGTTATCCACAGGCTTATCCACACCCGCCCAAACCGCTGCAACCCGTTAGTTTACATACATTCTTGCAGGTATCTGTATTATCATACCGCAGATAGCGCTTGCCAGATGCAATAATTTCTGCTATACCAAAGACATAAAACAAGATGAGCTTTTCTGCTCCGGCTGTTTTGTCTTTTCCCTGATTACAATAACGGCGGCCGGTGCAGACATCATCGCCAAGACGGAAATCGGAAGGGCAAATCTTTCTCCCACTCTCATCTCAACCGCCCTTCCGATTATCTGCATTTTTCCCTTACCACCGTACATACGCCGTCCAGCCGTCCAGCCGTTCAGCCATTCAGCCTCCCAGCCGTTCAGTCGTCCAGCCTCCCTGCCATTCCATTACTGACACCCGCCGCCCGCACTCACTTCAGCAGCTTGCGAACCGCATCGGCAAAACATTTGCCGTTGCCCTTGGCAAAATCCGCCGCCGTCTTGCCGTCTTGCGTCTGCACGGAAGCATTTGCCCCTGCCGCCAGCAACAGGCGCACTTTGCCAATATCGCCGCCTTCCGCCGCATACATCAGCGCCGTTTTGCCGGTATTGTCCGCCGCCTGCACGTTCGCGCCCTTTTCAATCAGCTGTTCCAAAATCCCCGTATCGGCCGTCGGATTTGCCGCCGCATACATCAGCGCCGTCCGCCCGTTGTCGTCATTCTGGTCAATTCTTTTGACCGCCGCCAGCAATTCTTCAATCGCTTTGGCATCAACCCGCGCTTCATGGTTGCCCACGGCATACATCAGCACCGTTTTGCCGGTATCGTCCGTCGCGTCGGCATTGGCATTGCGTGCCAGCAGCATATGCGGTTTGATAAGCTGGCTGTTTTTGCCGCTGACCGCATACATCAAAGCGGTCTTGCCGTCACTGTCGCGCATATTGATATTGGTGTTGGCATCAACCCAAAAATTCTGCAATACAGTTACCATATTAACGCCCGCCGTCCCTTCCGCCGCATACATCAGCACTGTTTTGCCGTTGTTGTCGCGTGCCGTAACGTTCGCGCCTTTTTGTATCAGTTCGCGCACCATGTCCGGACGCCCTTCGCCGACCAGATACATCAGCGCCGTCCGCCCGAAACGGTCCTTTTTATTCAGCGTTGTCAGCCCGCGATCCATCACCTTGCGCAAAATCTGCACATTGCCGCCTTCAATCGCATACATCAGCACCGTTTTTCCGTTCCTGCCCACAGCACTGCCAAACAGCATAAAACCATCCGTCAGCAGGTCAAAAGCCTCGGCATTTCCCTGCTCAATCGCATAAACCACCGGCTGCTTGCCGTCTTTGTCCGCCAGATAGATATCCGCGCCGTAATCGCGGATAAGCCGGATGATTTCCGCATTGCCGTTTTTCGCCGCATAGGCCAGAGCCGTCCGTCCCCTAACATCAGTTTTGTCAACATCGTCGCCTTTTTCCAAAAGCATCTCCGCCATCGGCACATTGCCGCTGCCTGCCGCATACATCAGCGCCGTCCGCCCCTCGTTGTCCGCCGCGGCAAAACTTATCCCGTCGTCAATCAGCCGCGCCGCCGTTTCCGGGCTGCCTTTTTCCGCCGCATACATCAGCACCGTCTTGCCCTCATAATCCGCTTCGCCGGTTTTGGCACCCTTTTCTGCCAGCAGCCGTGCCGCCGCATCTCGTCCGCTTCCTGCCGCATACATCAGCGCCGTCCGCCCGGCATTGTCTTTTGCCGCAATATTGGCGCCCTTGTTAAGCAGATAATCGATAATTTTCGTATTGCCGCCCTCCGCCGCATACATCAGCAGCGTCTTGCCCGCATTGTCGACTTTAAAAATGTCGCCGCCTTTTTCCGCCACTCTGGCAAAATCGGCATCGCGCCCGCTGCCCGCATACAGCATCAGCAGCGTCTCGCCGTTATATCCCGGCTCGTTGATGTCTTTAAGTCTCTCTTCCAGCAGTGCAACAACCTCGGAATGCTTCGCCGCGTTTTTAACCGCCGTCCCGATAACCGTGCGCCCGTCGGCCTCCGCCTGCCACATGTCCGCCCCCTGCTCCAGCAGAAAACGCACGCCGTCGACATAGCCGTTTTCCGCCGCATACATCAGTATGCTCTCGTTTTTTGCCGTCAGCGCATTCGGATTCGGGCTGCACTGCGCCAGCGCCAGATAAGCATCCGTCCGCCTCTCGGCCAGCATCAGCTCCATCGCCGCCACCGTCGGCCTCGCCCCGTTTTGCAAAAATAGCTCTATAATTTGCGCCGTCTCGCTTGGATTTTTCTCCGCTGCGTTTGCGCCGTTCTCCGTCCCGGCAGTTCTTTCGGCCCCGCCCGTGCCAGACATCGCGCCGGCTGCGCCGTTCTCCGCCTTTGCTCCCGTACTCTCCGCGTCTTTGCGGTGCGTCAAAACCCTTTGCAACGCCGCATTGACGTCGCCTGCGTTCTTTTCAATCAGATACGCCAGAGTGCCGGCCGGAGCCGTCTCCGCCGCATACGTCAGCAAATCCGTGTTTCCGGTTTCAATCTCCCGCAAATCTCCCGCCTTGTCTCCCAGCGCACGCACCAGTTCCGGTGCTGCCGTCCGTACGTTTTCGGCCAGAAAATACGCAGCGCCGTCCGCTCCTTTGTCCAGCAGCACCGCGGCAATATCCGCCCGTCCCGCCGCCACCGCCTTTTTCAGCGGAGTAATCACGCGCGGGTCTTTATAGTCCGGCATTTCTTCGGGCTTGTGCTTGCCTTTGAACACCAGAACTGCATTGGCATCGCTCCCCTTTTCCAACAGCAGCTTAACGATTTTGACATTGCCGCCGTCCAGAGCCTTGTCCATCAGCTGCGGCGCTTTAAGGTCGGCTTTGCTCGCTGCCGCCACCGCTTCAAACAGCGAAAAATCCCCTCGTGCCGCAGCAGCAGCCAGCGCCGATACGCCGTTCCGGTCAGCCCTGTCCGTATCCGCCCCCTGCTCAATCAGGTATTTTGCCGCCGCTTCGTCTCCGGCTTCCACCGCCATCACCAGCGGCAGGCACCCGGATTTGTCGGCCGCGTTGATTTCGGCTGCACCGTCCCAATAGGCCGCCAGCGTTTTCGGCTCGCCGCTCCCCGCCAGCATCAGCCACGCCGCCCCGCCGGCCGCAACAATTGCCAACACGCCGCCCATCGCCAAAATCTTACGCTTCATAAATGCCTCCCTTTGTTAAAACAACCTGTCCGTTAGTTTAACAAAGCCTCCGCCGCACTCAATCTTTTATCGCAGTTTAATCACAGAAAACACGCCGCATCCGCCGCACCGTTCCGTCCGGCTCTTTTAACGCCCGCCGTAAGCCGCACCGTTCGCCCCCCGCATAACGTCTGCCAGCATATCCCTTTCCGGAATGCCGAACGAGCGGCCCTGAACCTCCGGTTCCCTGACCGTCAGCTTTGACGTCATCAGCAGCGTGCCCTGCTCCATCAGCGGGCGGAACGAACCGTCGCCCTGCCGTTTCATCACCACCGGCATCAGCAGGACATCCCCTTCCCGCACGTTGTTAAACGACCCCGTCAGTACGTCTTTGCCGCGCCTGAACAGATAAACTTCCTTCATATCAAACTTATGCTCTTCATCCTTGTGCATATCCGCATCGGCCGGATGCATCGAAATCGTCGCCACCACGCGCGGCACGGCGTTCAGCTGGCGCGCCGGGTCCTGCACCGCCCCGGCAAATCGCCGGTAAAAAATATGGTGCATGCTCGCATACCCGACGGAATTCCCCTTCTCCAAATCGCCGATCCAGCGCTGCAGCGTCTCCCGGCTGCCGGCCTCGCCGCTAAAATAGTCAAACACGTCCTTTGCCTTTTGCGCGTTGCCGCCGTTCTGCACAAACGCCCGCCACTGTTTTTCGTACATATTGTCATAAAGCCCGCCGTTTTTGCGCGCCTCCCGGCCGTAAAACACCTGCATGAACGTATTGTAAAGCCGTTCCGCCTGCGGCGATGCGCCCGGATTGCCCAAATCGGTTCCCGGATGGGCGCGGCGGAATTCCTCCACCCGGTACAGCAGCGCGATAGTCCGGTTTTTAATGCTCTTGACGCCGTTGGGCTTGTGCATGTCTTTCAGTATTTCCTCGCCCAACGGTTTGGCTTCCCTGCCGTTCTTGGCCTTGACCGGAAGCTCCTGAATACCGATTTTATAGCCGTCTGCCACCAGCACCTCGTTCATAAAGTTAAACTTTTCCAAATCAAACCGGTCGCTGTGCCGCAATGCCATTCCCATACGGTAGACTTCCCGCTGCAAAAGCTGTTTCGCTTCTTCATACGGCAGCGACATCCCCGCCGTCGCCATCGCGTATTTCGTAACCAGACGTTTCATATCCAACACGGTGCCGCCTTCCTTGCCCTTAGTATAGTCCCGGAACAGGCCCGCCGCCTGTTCTGCCGCGGAAATCCCCTGCTCCGCCACCGTATTTTGCAGGCATTTTTCATAAAAGCTGCTGGTATCGAAACAATGGTCGTCCCCTTTGCCGCGGAAAAGCCCCCAGACCTCGCGGCTGTTTTCCGCCGCCCGCGCCAGTTCCCGCTTAAAGCCGGCTGCGGCCTCGTCCGGTTCGCGGCAAACGGAAGCCAGAATGCCGCCCCCGTTTTGCACGTCGTCATATACCGCTGCCGCATCCGCCCGCTGCAAAAATTTCCGAAAAGCCGGAACCAGCGCCTCGTCATAAGCCTTTTCCTTCTGCCGCAGTACCGCCAGCTTCTCATTGCTTTCTTCCTGCTTTTTCGCCGCACGGTTCTCTGCTGCCCTGGTACTTTTGGCGGCCAGCCCCGCCGTTGTAACGTATTTTCCGTTCTTCAGGGTTTTCGCCGTTTCCGCACTCAGTCCGCCGTATTTGGAAAATTTGCCCTCAAAGACAATGCCTTCCCGCGCCAAAACCGTATCGACCGCATAGCCCCCGAAAGAAAGCTTGCACTTGGCGCCCTTTGCCGCCGCTTTGATTTCCGCCGTTTCCGCCAGTGCCTGCAGCATATTCCGCTTTTCCGTGTCCGTAAGCTTTTTGTCCCGCGTTACCGCTGCCTCGATTTCCCGGCGCAGTTCGCCGACAACCGCATCTTCTTTTTTGGCTGCCGGCTTTGCCGCGTCGCTGCTCCCGCGGGCAGGCTTTTTCGCTTTTTTATCTGCTTTGCCTCCACCTTCCAACACGGCGATGTCCGCTTTGTTTTTCTCCCTTTCCGCTAAAAATTTCTGAAAGGCAGCCGCATCTTCGTGCGCAAACAGCGTATAAAACCTGTCATTTCTGCCCAGCGCCGCCAGCTTGTCAACATCGGCGCCGTCCGCCGCCCGTTCCAGCACGCCGGCAGCCGCCCCGGACATAACCCGTTTCCATACCTCTGCGTTTTCTGCCGCAGCCATCGCCGCCGCCGGAAACTTCTCCAGCATCAGGGCAGCGTTTTCCGCCGTTCTTTCCTGCCGGTAAATGCGCGTCGCCGCTTTCAGCTGATACAGCGCCTGCAGCATCTCCGGATAACTCTGCAATTTCCACTCGGTCATCGTTTCTGCCTTTCTTCAAGTTTTGCTTTCCCCGGCCGCCGTTCCCGCCGCCCGCGCGCCTCATTGCGCCAGACCGCCTCCGGCTTTTCCCCGGCCGCCGTCTGCCCTGTTGGCAGCCGCAAAACATCGTATAAAAACAGTATAACGCAAAAAAAAGCCGCTGTAAACCGAAAAAAAGCGCTTGCATTAGACAAAATTTTGTGCTATTATTAACAGCGAAACAATAAAACTATGTAAATTATGGAAAAAACAAATCTGCCGGCACCGAAAATCGAATTTTCGCTCGGCTTTTTCGCCCGCTTAATCTGGGCAGACACGTCCATGCTGCACTTTGCCGTTTTAATCCGCCATTTTAACGAAGACGGCATTGACGGAAAGGTACAGCATCCCGCAATCAGCATCACCGGGCTTGACAAATATGCGTTCGACCTCGTCGAAGCCCGTTTTGTCAGGTTGGCGCCGGACGTGGAACTCGTTCCCGCTCAGGCAGATGTGCAAAAAAAATGGATTGACTTCCATCACGCACAGTCCCCCCTGCCTTTGGAATACAAAATGGCTGATTTCCTGCGCACTTACAAATGCCGGGTTTTCAATCAGGAATTGCTCTGAAAAAAGCAGCCCTGCCGCCGTACGCCGGCAGCGGTTGCAGCATCTGCCCCTTGCCGCCTTTGGCCGCACGGGGCTTTTTTATTGCCTCACACAACCCGCTCCGCCTCACTTTCGCTCCGGTTTCATCCACATCGCCCGGGGATTTCATCTACGCCGTCCCGGCCGCCCCGCTACGCATTTTCCTCTCCGCTCACCCGATTCCGCATATCGCCGCCGCCAATTTCACCCCGTCGGCTGCTGCGCTCGTAATTCCGCCTGCATATCCCGCGCCTTCTCCTGCCGGATACACGCCGTGGATGTTGCTCATATAATCCGCCCCGCGTACAATCCTGACCGGCGACGACGACCGGCTCTCCACCGCCGTCAGCACGGCATCGTCCGCAGCAAACCCGCGCAGTTTTCTGTCCATACGCCGGATGCCTTCCTGCAAAGCCTTGTAAAGCGGCGCATCAAACAGCTCCCGGAAATCGGCCGGCATTACGCCCGGTTTATACGACGGTTTCACCGCACCGAGGCGCAACGTCCCTCTTCCCGCCAGAAAATCCCCGACTTTCTGCACCGGCGCAAAATAGGTGCCGCCCCCGAGCGCAAACGCCTTTTTCTCCAGCTTTTCCTGAAATTCAATTCCTGCCAGCGGATGCGCCGAGCCGAAATCTCTCTCGTCCACGTTGACCAGCACCGCCGCGTTGGCATTTTCCTTATCGCGCGCAAACTCGCTCATGCCGTTGGTAACCACGTGCCCCTCAAGGCTGGTTGCCGCCACCACCGTCCCGCCCGGACACATGCAGAACGTATAAACCGACCTTCCGCCGTCCAGATGTTCTGCCAGTTTGTAATCCGCCGCCCCGAGATACCTCGAGCAACAGTATTTCTTTCCGTACTGCGCCAAATTGACGTCCGCCTGTTTATGCTCTATGCGCACCCCTACTGCAAACGGCTTCTGTGTCATCTCAAGCCCGCGCCCGTACAGCATGCGGAACGTATCGCGCGCCGAATGCCCGACCGCCAGGATCAGCGTATCCGCCGGAAGCTCATAGCGCGTCCCGTCCGCCCGTTCAACCACCGCCGCACACAAAACGCCGCCCGCACCGATGGCGGCGCCCGTCGCGTCCTCATTAACTGCGCCGCACGTCGCACCGTCACTTCCGTCGCCCTCTGCCCCGGCACCGTTCCTGTTTTCCACGCCGCGAGTACCGTTCTCATTGCCTGCGCCGTCCCCGGCACCGTCATAATCAATCCGCAAATCCGCCAGTTTTTCCCCGAACCGGTATTCGCCGCCGAGGCTCTCCACCTTATGCCGGATATTCTCCACCATCAGCGCCAGATTGTCGGTACCGATATGCGGCTTGGCAAGATAAAGAATTTCTCCCGGAGCTCCGGCTTTGACAAATTCCTCCAAAACCTTGGCGGTATATTTGTCCTTCTTGATGCCGGTCATCAGTTTGCCGTCGGAAAACGTGCCGGCACCGCCCTCGCCGAACTGCACGTTCGTTTCCGGCGCCAGTTCGCCCGTTGCCCAAAACTTTTGCACCGCTTTCTGCCGCTCGCGCACCGCAGCCCCCCGTTCCAGCACAATCGGCCGCAGCCCTGCTTCCGCAAGACACAGCGCCGCCATCATTCCCGCCGGCCCCGAACCGGCCACCACCGGCCGTAAACCGTCCCCCGCCGCACGGATACCCGTGCCGCCCGGAAGTTTCATGCCGCCCGGAAGGTTCATACCGGCCGTAAGGTTCATACCGGCCGCGCCGCCGCTCCGGCACACTGCCGTAAAATCAAGCCTTTCTTCCGGTGCCAGCTCCAACAGGTCGCCGCCTGTTTCCAGCACGCCGTCATGCTCAAACTCCGCCGCATACACCCAGAACAGATTGTCCTTGCGCCGCGCGTCCAGCGATTTTTTCGCTACCCGGAAATTCCGTAATGCCGGACTCCCGGCCCGCTGCATAGTCTGTGCCCAAACTTCCTCCGCTCCGGCCTCTAACGGCAGCTTGATGTTGTTCAGACGATAACGCGTCATTTCCGCACCTCTTCTTTCGTAAAATTCACCTGAACCGTACCATACGCTCCCGCGCCGGATTTTACAACAAAAAAATGACGGCACCGGCTGCACCCGCCACCCGCACCCGCCACCCGCGTCCGCTATCGCCGTCATCTTCCGTCCCGTCATCACCAGCAGAAACACCCGCCATCTCTGCCAGCCCCCTCATTGCCAGCCGGAATAACCGCCATCTTCCGCCTCATTGCCCGGAACCGCCGCCATTGCCCGTCCCGCTGCCGTCTTTGCGCACCCAAAGCATTGCCTCGCTGCCGGCTTCCACCAAATCATAATGTTTTTTAATATAATCCATATCTTCGTTCCAACAGCTGTAGTTCAGGCGGATAAAATCATTCCGTCCCGCAACGTTTCCCCGCCCCAGCATAGCGGCGCGCAGATTGCGTTCTTTCAGCCATTTCGTCTGCGACATCGCGATTACATCAAGCGGGCTGTCTTCCCCCAGCAGCAAAATCTTCGGCTTAAGGCGTTTTATCGCCGTATTGTAGTCAAACTTCCCATATCCCCAGTACGCGGCAATCTTAACAGTATTATGGAAGCCAAACCAAAAATAATCCGCGTCCGGGTTGTACAGATTGGCGGCATATGCGTTCACGCCGTTCAAAAGCGCTTCGTCCGGCGCCGTATGCCGTATCACATATTCCGCCAGCGCCATATGCTTTTTAAAGGCGGATGCTTTTTTTCCCGCCGGAACCAATGTCCACAAAGAAACGGCAAATCCAGCCGCAGCTGCCGCAATCGCCGCTTTTTTCAACCGCCCGGAAAGCCTTTCCGCCGCCATCAGACGCATCGCCGCCCGGCCGACATACGGCGCCGCCAGTAAAAAATAAGGAACATAGTATCGTGGATGCGGAGCAAAAACAAACAGAATACCGGCACATCCGGCCAGCAACAGCAGCCATGCCGTTTCCTTTTCCCCGCACCGGCAAAAGCGGATAACCGCCGCAGCCGTTCCGGCAGCGCATAGTTTCAATGCCGTCCCGACCCCGGAAGTATAGCTGCCATAATACGCCGCAACCTGCCGGTTAAATAAAAAGTTATAGTCAAACCATTGCTTCAGGGCATCCTCATGCCAAAAATATGCCGCCGCAGCCGCCAATACCGCCAAAGCCGCCGCCGATGCCGCCGCACAGTCTGCAAAACGCACCCTCCCCCGCAGCAGCAGCCACAGATTCGCCGCGGCAAATCCGGCTCCGGGAAACACGGCTTTCTGCAAAAACAAAAATGCCGCCGTCCACCACAAATAAGACAAAACCAAATCCCGCTGCCGCTGCCCGTCGAGATAGGCAAAAAAACGCTCCGTCCCTGCCAGCATGCCCCAAAGCATAAAAATGTCCGGGCACAGGTTCTGTACGTCCTTCCACAACGGCGACAGCGCCAACAGAAACAGCAGCGCCCATTGCGCCGTCATCCGTTTCGCTGCCGCATCAGCCTCCAGCCCGACATCTGCCGCATCCCCCCGGCACCCGGAAAATCCCGCATCTGCAACCGCCCGCGGCCCGCTCTCGTCGCCAGCCGAACCCGCAGCCCGGCCGCCAAACCCCGCACAAACCAACGCATATAATTTATACAGCACCGCGCCCCAGCCTAAAATCGCAGCAACCCGCGCCGCATAAACTATCGCCGTATCGCGGTAAAAAAGCTGCGTTACCGGTGCAAACAAATACCATAACAGCGGATTGTGATGTTGAAAAAAATCGCGGTACGGCACTTTTCCTATGCTGACCAGCCAGGAAGAATGGATATGCTCTGCCGTATCCATAAAAAATCCGGCGCCTCGGCAGACCCGCCAGACGGCCACGGCTGCAAACAACACCATTGCCGCATAAAAAACGGTATTAAGCAGGCGCATTGCCCGCCCTGTTTTCCGGTTCGCGATAAATGTCCCGCCCCGGTTTGCCGCAAGTTTCCTGTTCCGGTTCGCGATAAATGCCCCAATCCGGTTTGCCGCAAGTTTCCTGCCCCGGTTCGCAATAAATGCCCCAATCCGGTTTGCCGCAAGTTTCCTGCCCCGGTTCGCGATAAATGCCCCGTCCCGGTTTGCCGTAACTGCCCTCGTCCGATGTCCCATAAATATCCTGCCTGCTGAAAAAAAACGTTCCTTTTTTTTCAGCACAAACGTGTGGATATTTATAACGTAAATATAGCCCCTTATATAAAACCAAAGTATAAGAAAAAAAAGGAACGTTTTAATTAAGCCGGAGCAGAATACGGCTTTCCGCGTGCCGCAATCCGTCAGCGGGTTTTATTTGCGGCCTTTTTCTGCCGCGTCGTCCTCCTCGTCATCGTCGCCGTCTTCCGTAAACAGGCGGATAATCCCTCTTTTGTACATCCACAGGTTGATAACGCCGAGAATAATGCTGATTGACCCGAAAACGTAAAGGATATAATACCAGTTCAGCTCACCCACGCGCATCAGCGTTTCCCCCGCATACGACTTGATGAAAAAAATGGCGACGCAGGTAATCGCAAACGCCAGAATATACGCCACCGTCCAAATCCGCTTCTGCACCTGCTTGGAAAGGATAAACGCCGTCAGAAGGTAGATAAACGCCAACGCGATAAACAAATAGGTTTCCATTATTTTTCTCCCGGTTAAAACTTTGACGTCCACCGCAGATATAAGCCTCGCCCGCCGCCATTTAAACCCCGCCCGCTCTCTTCTGCTCCCAGAGCATAAAAAATGCGCCGCGCTTTCTTCAAACGTAACGCATCTCGTCATTAACCGACAATTTTTAACTTAAGCCCTGTAGTCCAGATTCCAGTCCGCATATCTTGCCGGGTCGTCGCCCCAGTTCTCGCGCACTTTGACAAACAAAAACAAATGGATGCGGTCTTCCAGCAGCTCTTCCAGCTCCCGCCGCGCCGCCTGGCCGATTTTTTTAATCATCGCCCCGCCGCGTCCGAGCACAATCTGTTTCTGGCTGTCGCGCTCAACATAAATCGTCATCTCCGCCCGCACCGAATTGTCCGCGCGGCGCTCCCACAATTCCGGCTCCACCGTCAGCGCATACGGCACTTCCTGCCTGAGATACAAAAACAGCTTTTCGCGCACAATCTCCGCCGCCAGCAGTTTAAGCGGCAAATCAGACATCTGCTCTTCAGGATAATACCACGGGCTCTCCGGCAGATGCGCCGCCAGATAGTCGTAAAAATCGTCTACACCTTTGCCGTTAAGCGCCGATACCATAAACGTTTCCGCAAAAGCATAAGCGTCGTTCAGCGCCGCACACAACTGCAACAGCGTTTCGCCGCTGACCAAATCGACCTTGTTTAAAACCAGAACCGCCGGAATTTTGTTTTCCTTAAGCTTGGCGATAATTGCCCGCGTTTCATCGTCAAAACCGCGCTTGGCATCCACCACCAGCGCCGTTATGTCCGCATCGCCGACGCCGCCCCATGCCGAAGCGACCATCGCCCGGTCAAGCCGCCGCTTGGGCTTGAAAATCCCCGGCGTGTCCAGAAAGATAATCTGCGTATTGCCCCAAATCCCGATGCCCTTGACCGTTGTGCGCGTTGTCTGCGCTTTCGGCGACACGATGCTGACTTTGGAACCGACAAAATTGTTGGTCAGCGTAGACTTGCCCGCATTCGGCGCCCCCAGCAGCGCCACAAACCCGCACCGGCTGGGTTCGCCGCCGGCTGTTCCATTCCGGCCGCCCGCACCGTACGCCTTATCGCCCGTGGTTTCCGCCTCGGTCTCCGCCCCGGCTGCCTCTTCATCCGTAACCGCCGCCGCAGTCGTCCCGTTTTCGGCCGTTCCGTCATCTGCCGTCTCCATCGTCATCAATTCCGCTGCCTCAGGCTTTTCCGCCATTTTCTCTTCCGCCATCGCCTTGTTACGCATTGTCTTCTACTCCCAACGCCGTCAGCAGCGCCTGCGCCGCATTCTGTTCCGCGGTCTTGACGTTCCGCCCGCGCCCTTCGGCCGTCTTGCCCTGCCCGGCATCAACCTGCACCCGGAATTCCGGTTCATGCTCGCTGCCGGTCTTTTTCAGCATTTTATACCTCGGCTGCTCCAGCCCCAGATGATAAACCGCCTCCTGCAACCGCGTCTTAAAGTCCTTGTGCGGCCGCGACTTGCGGTCGATAAACGGCGTCCAGCAGCGCCGAACGAAAGCCTGTGCTGCCGTAATGTCGCCGCTGTCCAGATAAACCGCCGCAATCAGCGCCTCGCCGATATCGCACAACACGTTTTCGCTGGAAGCAACGCTCATATCCCGCGCAATGATGTATTTGTCCGCGCCAAGACCTCGCACAATCTCCGCCACCGTTTCCTTGCACACCAGACAAACAAACCTCTGCGACAGGCTGCCCTCAGGCTCATTGGCAAACGCGCGGCACAGCATATCCGCCACCGTAACGCCCAAAATCCGGTCGCCCAGAAATTCCAGCCGCTCGTAATTTTTATGGATGTCAGGCGTAAAGCTCGAATGCGTCAGCGCCTGCTGCAACAATTTCGGCGTCTTAAAGGTATAACCGATTTTTTCTTCCAATTCCTGCATATTCTTTTCTTCTTCTGTTTATAAATAAATTAAACCGTTAGCGCCAAAATAAGCCCTAATCGCCGCAAATGCAAGCGTTTTTTTGCCCGCCTCCGGACGCGCTCCGCCTGGCTCTCCCGCCCCGCGCCCTACCTCATGCTTTGCCGCCTCGCACTGCCCGCCGCCCCTGTCCATCTTTCTGCCATTCATACGCAAAAAAAGCGCCCCCCCCCGAAGGAGAACGCTCTTTTACCAACACATTAAAGCTTTTGAAACTCAAAAATTCGTCTTTCCTTTTAGCCTAAAAGCAATGCCAAACATATCCGTTCAAATTCGTTGAATTCCGATTCGTTAAAAGCTTTCGCCTGCTTTATAGTTTTCGCCAAAGCGAAATTTCCAGCCATATCATCTGTCGCATTGTCGGCATCCTTTGCCTCCTTCCTGACCGGCTCTTCTGTTTCCAGCACCATCTGGTTGACGACAAATTTCTTCTTCACGACCAAAGTGAACGGAAATTTGTTTTCCGGAGAAACCGGCGTTGTCCCGCACGTTCCGTCTGCATAAACATACAGCGGATAGCCGAGCTTGTCGCCGACTTCGCACAAATGTGCGAGAACATCGTCTTCCGCACCGGCCGTTCCGGTCAAAAACTCGGAATTCAACGCCCGTACCGGAAATTTCTTTTTCACGAACATCGCCGCATTCAGCTTTCCCCCCGCAGAAACGATGCTCTTGCCGCAGGTTCCGTCAGGGTAAACATAAAAAGGCCAGCCAAGTTTCGCGCCATAAGCGTTGACTTGTTCCAAAATAGTATTCTTTTCCATAAATGATAAGATTTAAAAAACAATAATAGATTAATTGCCAAAACGCTAGCACGCGCGATTATTTTTGTCAACTATATTTTTATCTTACCGCCGCTCCCCGCCTCTCCGCCGCACCCCAACTTGCCATCCCGTCTTTTGTCCAAAAATGGCTTGCATTCCCGCTGGAAACGTGGTACAATATAAGCGTGAATATATAAATTATGTTTAATTAAATTTTTTTATCATTATGGAAAAACTTTTTTCTTATTTAGAGAAAGTAACCGGAGTAAACAACCTGGAAAACCGCTCTTGGCAGGACGTCGTTGACAATGTCATTCTGCCTATGATGGCTTATCCGGCAAACCAGCGCAACCGCATCGGTAATGCTTTTATGAAGTTTATGGCGGAATTCACTCAAGACGTCTGTCGTAAGGACGAACACCTCGGCAACATTATGTTGGAAATCGCCATGCAGCGCATTTCTGACGGCGCCGTGCTTCATCCTGACGACCCGACGCCCACCTTTGAGGCTCTGCCCCAAGCTTACCGCACATACGGTTCGCAAAACGGATACCTGGGCGGCGAACCCGGGCTGATGGGCAAAGAATGCGAAGACTTCATCGTCAATGCTCTGCCTGTCTGCCTTGAACACGCCAAAACCCGCAGCCATGCTCTGGCAATCGCTTTCGGCCTGGTACATTACCTGAACGAAGATGGCGAAGAACAGGAAGGCTATATGCTGGGTACCGTGACCTACGCTCCGAACGGCAAACTGCTTTACACCCTTGCCAGGCAATGGGTAGAAAAGTATGCTGACGAGGAAACCATTTTCCGCCACTACGCTCAGCCGAACCAATGGCGCAAACACATCGCCTGGTTTGCCGAGCAGGAAAAAGCTGGCGAAATGAACTGGAGAAAATTTTATGCTGCAACCCAGCTCTCTGGGGAAAGAAACTTTTTCAAACGCTTACGAAATATGTTTCGCGCGCATAAAGAGATTGTATCTCATACATTAAATCTAAGATGATGCACAAACTCTCCCCCTCAAAAAAACAGTGCCTTCCGGGCACTGTTTTTTTATGTGCTTCATACGGATATGCCGCACCGCTCGGACAGACCGCACCACTCGGACAGACCGCACCGCTCGGACAGACCGCACCGCTCGGACAGACCGCACCGCTCGGACAGACCGCACCACTCGGACAGACCGCACCGCTCGGACAGAC